>Ga0182018_10000137_pt1 | contig 91619 bp, 91 predicted proteins | sample 812P2MmetaG_FD_120490 | JGI IMG/M metagenome (GOLD analysis project Ga0182018, IMG submission 120490) | Permafrost microbial communities from Stordalen Mire, Sweden - 812P2M metaG | ecosystem: Environmental > Terrestrial > Soil > Wetlands > Permafrost | place: Sweden: Stordalen | collected...
AGATGGGAGCGCGCGATGAACGCGAGCGGTAGCCAGCGCGCGATGGGCGCGAGAGGCCACGGAGACGCGATGGGCGCGAGAGGCAGTGGTTTTTCGACCCTGTCCCCAGGTTTATTTATGCAGCTAGAACCAGCGCTGGTTCTGCCGCAGCGAACCGAATGTGCCGATGTTGGCCAGCGAGAAGGCGAACGACCAGACGCCGTGCGGCTGGCCGATGTTGATGCGGTAATATTGCACGCTGAATCCGCAACAGTTGGTGTTGTAATTCACCTGCGCGGTGTAGTCCAGCAGTTTGCCCTGGTGGTCGTCGTAGACGCCCGAGATCCCGGCGTTCCAACCGCGGTGCTGCGGGTCGCCGACGGCGAGCCTCATGTTGTACTGATTGGCATACGGCGCCAGGATGGGGTTGGCGTGAACTTCGTCGTCGCGGACCGAAACAGAGTACAACTTCCAGTGGTAATCCACGGAGAAGCTGCTGTCCACGATGCCGTTTACGCGAGGGTCGTAATCCAACTGCCAGGTGATGCCTAGTCCGTCGATGGGGCTGGCGCGGATCGTCGACACGACGGGGGAGTAGCCGCGCGGTCCCACCAGAAACGCGTATGCCGTGATGTCGCTGGTGGCGGCGAAAATATTCGGCTGCGCGGCCACCAGCGCCCCGCCGAAAGTCGGGTCGAAATACCGCTTCTGCATCACGGTCCAGGTCAAGATCTCCTGCACCTGGCCACCCTTCCGCTTGGCGTAGATGCGGTTGGTGAGTGAGAGCGTGAGATCGCTGGTATTGGCCAACAGATCGGTCTCGTCGAAGCGGATGTACCGGTTGAAATCGCTGCCGATGCCCGTGACGTAGTTGTACGTGATGCGCGGTTCGATGACGTGCTTGAGCTTTTCGCCGAAGAAGGTCTTCTTGTTGTAGACGCGGGCCAGCGAGGGCAGAATGATATCGAGTGAAAACTCGCGGGCGTTGCGCATAATGGGCGAAGTGATGGCCTGGTAAAAGCCCGGGCCAAGGGGCGAGGGGGTCTGGCTCTCGCCGTAAAACGTCTCGTCGAGACCGATACTGGGAACCAGGTCTATGGGCCCCAGGTGCAAGGCGGTGGTGAGATGCGGCGAAACGCTGAGCCGCGGCGTGACCTGGCTGGTTTCAAAGGCGCCCAGCCGGTTGGTATTGGTGCTGTCGAAGAAGGGCTCGCTGCGGTAGAGCAGTCCGGCGGCCGAGTAGAAAGAGAACCAGATGGGCAAGTCCTTAAAGATCTCGCGGTCGCGGCTGCTGAACTGCTCTTCGGGGAACTTGTGGATCAGCACGGCGTTGCGCAGATAGCCGGTGCTGCCATTGGACTCCAGAACGGGCACCTCTTCCGTCTGGAAGTTTTCCAGGCGGGAAACCACCGTGTCGAAGGTGAATGAGGACCAGCTCTTATCGAGCAGGCCGGAGGAGTGAAACTCCGAACCTATGGCCTCCGAATACGTCCCCGACCACTCCTGGCGGTAGCGGAACGAGCTGACATCGTTGATCGAGGCGGTCGCCAGCCAACCGTTGCCCAGATCGGAATGGCCCAGGAAAAAGATGCTGACGCCGCTGAACGTCTGATGCGAAACGGGATCGCCGCTGCGGTCCTGAACGCCGGAAACGATCAGGTCGAAATCCGTGCCGATGCGGGGATTGCCGCGGAAATCTCCGTGGTGCGCAAAGGCGGCGGTGTTGTAGTCGAGGAGCTGGTAGGTGAGATCGTAGCTGCGATTGATGGCCCAGAAATAGCCCACCCCGACCATGGCGCCGCGCTGCGTGTGGGGGGCGATATGAGGCATCAGGAATCCGCTGCGGCGGGGTTCCTTTTCGAGCGAGTGATAGAAGTAGGGCGTGTAGAAGAGAGGCACCTTTTGCAGGATGAACCAGCTCTTATACGCCTTGGCGCGCTCGTGCGGGATGATGTCGAACTTGGGGCCCCGCATGATCCACCAGGGCGTCCCTCCCTCGGGGATTTTGCAGTTCGTCACCCAGCCGTTGTAGAGAATGTACCGGTTGCCCAGCCGCTCGGCCCACTCGCCTTCGAAATGGTACGGGCTGGTGCCTTTGAGGATGCCTTTGCGCACCACGTCGCGGGGCGCCGATTCTCCCCGCACATTGAAGAATGCGCCCTTTTCGGTGGTGCGGTTGTACTCCAGATGGTCGCACCAGATCTGTTCGTTCTTTTCGAATCCATGGAAGTACACGTTGCCGGTGGCGTTGAGCTCCTCCGTGTCTTCGTTGTACTCCAGGTGGTCGGCGCGCACTAGGAGCTTGGCGTCTTCCACTTCGGCATGGCCGTCGAGCACCTTGATGTGGTCGCCTTGCGGGTTCTTGGCTGTTGCCGTCGTCACCGCCGACATTTCCCATTCCTTGGGCTTCAGAGTCAGACGATCGGGCAGAGTCAGGGGAAAGGGAATCGGAGCGGTCTGTGAGGACTCCGTCGGCGGAAGAGTAGATAGGGGATCTACCTGAGCCATTGCTGAAACCGCTAAAGCAAATGCCGCCAACAATGTAAGCACCCAAATATATCTATTACTCGAAGATTTTTCGTGACATTCTTCGCCTGTTATGGTAAGAAAGTTGAGAGGGCTTGGCGGGTCGGGCTCCAAACAAAGAACGTAGCACATTTGGCGGGGCGTCGTGGTCTTCGCGAGTTTAGGGGCGAAATGACTTGTAACTACTGCGGTGCGCGAAATTCGGATGGAGAACAGCGTTGCCGCCGATGCGGCCGCCGCGAATTAGGATCGCGCGCGGGAGAGTTGCGCGTGGATGGCGCACTGGCGACACAGATGCAGGTGGCGCCGGCGCCGGAGACTTCCATATCCACCACGTCCCGCAGTTTGGCCCATGCAGTTCAACCGAAGCTCTTCTACGACCGGCCGGCGCCCAATGTGATCCCGTTTGAGGCGTTCGCGCCGCCACCTGCGAGGGCGGCGACACGACGTCCGCGGCCGGCGTCGCCCAAGACGCAAGGTACGAAAAGCGGGACAGGGACGGGGTCGCGGCAATCGTCGCGCAAAACCAGGGTTCCCGACACGCAGGGGAAACTGGATTTCCTGCCACCGGTCACCCCGAAGGCGCGCACGCTCGGCACCACGGTGGAAGCCGTGATCTATTGCGAAGCTCCGGTAGCGACGCCGTTGCACCGCGCCATGGCCGCCGCGGTGGATTGGAGCCTGGTGCTGATCGCGTATGGCCTGTTCCTGGTGACGTATCGCCTGGCGGGCGGCGCGTTCCTCATGAACAAGACCGGATTGCTGCTCCTCGGCGGCGCGCTGCCGGTCATCGCCCTAGTCTACAGTCTGTTGTACGCCGTCGCCGGATCGGAGACGTGGGGCATGCAGTGCACTCACCTGACCGTGGTCACCTTCGATGGCGACCGTCCGGACGTCAAACACTGGGTGCTCCGCCTCCTGGGAGCCTATCTGAGCTATTGCACCGTGCTGGGCATTGCGTGGATCTTCGCCGACGAGGAAAGTCTGGCTTGGCAGGACCACATATCAGGCACCTTCCCGACACCGCGCGAATCGAATAACCAGGTATTTCGAAGACGATAGCGGCAAGTTAGCCCCTGAGCTCGTGAGGGAAGTTACAATAGCAAACGAGCGTGCGGGGATTGACTCTGAGACGGATGATGGCGTTGTGGATCGCCGGACTGTTGTGGCCGGCGGCAGCCGCGATTGCCATAGCAAGTCCCCAGGCGCCTCCGCAATTGGAAGTTTCGGTTCACGATTCCGCAAATTTGCCGGTGGCGGGCGCTCACGTCGAGTTGCGGCTGGGCGACGCTCTGGTGGCCGGCAAGGACACCGATCCGCAGGGGCACGCTGAGTTTCCCGGCCTGAAACCTGGGCGATATGCCATTCTTGCAGCCAAGGATGGGCTTCAGCCTCTGCGCAAGGACGACTTGGAACTGGCCGCGGAGGGTACTACCAGGGTCGACGTGACTCTGGTGGGTTTGGAAGTACACAAGGACAGCGTCCAGGTGCAGGATACGGCCGATCCTCTGGAGCAGGCCGGATCGACACCCGAGACACTGGCCGGAAAGACCGTCCGCGACCTGCCCGGGCGCCCACCCACGGTGGCCGACGCGCTGCCCATGCTGCCGGGAGTGGTTCGCAAGCCGGATGGCGGGCTGTCGATTTCCGCGGCGTCCGAGCATCGCGCGGCCATGGTGGTGAACTCCGCCGATGTGACCGATCCCGCGACCGGGCAGTTCGGATTGACCGTGCCGATCGACATCGTGGATGCCATGAATGTGTACCAGACGCCGTTCCTGGCGGAATACGGGAAGTTTACAGCGGGGCTGGTGACGGTGGAGACGCGGCGCGGCGGCGAGAAGTGGAAATGGGAACTGAACGACCCGCTGCCGGAGTTTGCGATCCGCAGTTGGCGGCTGCGCGGGCTGCGTACCGCGACGCCGCGGCTCAATGCCGAAGGCGCGCTGATTCCGGGCAAGCTGTATTTCTCGGAGGGACTGGAGTACGAGGTCCGCAAGATCGAGGTGATCACGCTTCCGTTCCCCAACGATCAAAAGAAGAAATCGGGCGTCAATTCGTTTGCACAGTTGGACTGGATTCCGGCGACCCGGAACATCCTGACGGCCACGCTGCATATCGCGCCGCAACGCTTGAGCTACGTGAACCTGGACGCGTTCAATCCGGAGCCGACTACGCCGGACGCGGCCACACACAATTATACCGGGACCATCACCGATCGCCTGACAATCTTCGGCGGCCTGTTGGAGAACACCGTGTCGGAAACCCGTTTCGGGGCGAAGGTGTGGGGCCAGGGTGACGAGGATATGATCGTGGCGCCCGCGGTGCGGAGCGGCAATTACTTCGCGCAGCAGTACAGCAACGCGTCGCGTTTGGGTTGGTCGCCCAGCTACCTGTTCGGCGCCGTCAAGTGGCTGGGGACGCACACGTACAAAGCGGGCGCTTACCTGGCGCAGAGCCACGACGACGGACAGGTGATCGATCAGCCAATCGACATCGTGAACCAACTGAACCAGTTGACCGAGCAGATCACCTATACGCCCGGCAAGGCTTTTTCGCTCGACGATACGGAATACGCGTTTTATCTGCAGGACCACTGGAGCATCTCGTCGCGGGTGTCGGCGGACCTGGGAGTGCGCACGGAATCGCAGGAGGTGTCCCAGACCTTTCGCGTGGCTCCGCGGGCGGGGTTGGCCTGGTCGCCGTTCGAGCACCTGGGCACCGTGGTCCGCATGGGGTTCGGGTTCTTCTACGATCACGTGCCGTTGAATATTTACTCGTTCGACCAATTCCCCAAGGCCATCGAAACCTTTTACGACCCGCAGGGCAACGTAACCGCCGGTCCGTACTTCTACGGCAACGCGCTGGATGTGGTGAACGTGCGGATCCCCTTCGTTTTCCGCAAATCCGGTCCGGGCGATTTCTCGCCGCAAAGCGCCACCGGCAGCATCCAGGTGGAGCAGCCGCTAGGCCGTTTCGTGCGGTTGCGAACCAGCTATATCCACAACCAGTCGGCCGGGCTGGTGGTGATGAACCTGGTACCGCCGGATCCGGTCACCATGATTGGAGCGCGCGAGCTGATCGGGTCGGGGCAGGCCCGCTACCGGCAGTTCGAGATGACGGCGCGCATCAGGGTGAAAGAGAACCGGCAGTTGTTCCTTTCCTACGTACACAGCTATGCGCGCGGCGATCTGAACGATTTCAACAATTACCTGGGCACTTTTCCGATTCCCCTGGTGCGGCCCAACTTCAACGGAACGCTCCCGGGAGATCTGCCCAATCGTTTCCTGGCTTGGGGGGCGGTGCAACTGACGCGGAGCCTCCGCATTCTGCCGGTGCTGGAATACCGCAACGGATTTCCGTATTCCATTCTGGATGCGGCGCAGAATTACGTGGGCACTCCTAATGAAAACCGGTATCCGAATTTCTTTGCGCTGGACGCACGCGTATCCAAGGACATCAAGGTACACCCGAAGTACAGCATCCGCCTCTCGATATCGGGGTTCAATCTGACCAACCACTTCAATCCGGAATCGTTGCACAATAACATCGCGGATCCGCTGTATGGGGTATTTTTCGGACAGCGGGAAAGAAAATTTACGGCGGATTTCGACGTGTTGTTCTGACGGTTTGAGTACGGAACCGCGATGCGTGAGTGAGCGGCCCGAGCGCGGAACGGACCGTCGCTGAAGAGCCGGCGTGTCTGCCAGCTTAGAAAGGGAAATCCTTGCGCGTTGCCTCGTGGTATACGGCGGCGTTGACCAGGTAGCGATACGGATTCATGGGGGTGCCGTTGTTGCGGACCTCGTAGTGGAGGTGCGGCGCGGTGACACGGCCGCTGGCTCCTACAGCCCCGATCTTCTCGCCCCGGCGCACTTCCTGTCCGGCAAACACGAAGAATTTGGAGAGATGGCCGTAATACGTGGAGATGCCGCCACCGTGATCGATGCGGATCAGACGGCCGTATCCGCCTTCCATGGCGGCAAACGTCACAACTCCGTCGGCCGTGGCGCGTATCGTGGTTCCGATGGGCGCGGAAATATCGACGCCGGAATGGAACTCGCCGCCTTCACCCGACAGCGGGTCGGTGCGCATGCCATAGGCGCCCGTCACATTGCCCTCAATGGGCCAGAGATTGGGAGTCGCCAGAGGCTGAAAGCCGTGCGAGCGGCGGCTCTGCAAAGCCAGGACATTGGCGGTGCGCAGAAAGTTGTAATCTTCCAGGCTTTCGGCGAAAGTCGGCACCAGTTTGCCTTCGGCGGACAGATCCGAGGGCCCTTCCATCTTCTGCTTAATTCCATACGCCATGGCGACTTCCTTGGCGTTCAATTCAAGGCTGGCAAGCTGATCGTTCTTCTGGTTGATCACCCTTTGCAAATTCTGATAGCGGCTGCGAAGGCCTTCCAGATCGCTGCGGACGGAGTTGTAGTTGGCCACTTTCCAGGCCATGCGGGCGTAACTGGCCACGAAACCGAATGCTGAAAAACACCCTACAAAGGCAAGAGCGAGAATGGAATAGACGGCTTGATGGGGGATATGGATACGCCGCAGGCGGCCACGCAGGGAGTGGGCTACCACTACGACGAAGTATTCCTGCTTCATGGGCATCTCCAAACCGGATTCTTGAGATTCGGGACGAACTTCCGCTCCCGGTACCCGGTGGGGCTCTATAATACTCTTCGGCTGAACGAAACTGAAACTGTAACAGCAACGACACGTTCATGTCAAGGCTTATATGCAGATTGCAAGTGATTGAAAAACTTAGTATTATGCGAAAAAGGTGCCTAGGCGAATCCCCGGAACTTTGTTCGTTCGCAACCTGGTGGAGCGGCGCAACCTGCTCCTCCAACTGGTTCGCCGCGATTTTGAACAGCGATTTGTAGGGTCGACGATCGGCTGGATCTGGGGCCTGATTCACCCTCTGGTGCTACTGCTAAGCTGGGTGTACATTTTTCAGTACTGCCTCAAGCTGCAACCGTCGAGCGACGTGCCATATCCCCTGTTCATCTTTTCGGGGATGCTGCCGTGGCTGCTGTTCAGCGACACCGTCCAACGGTCGGCAAACAGTCTGCTCGATCACGCAAACCTGATCACCAAGTCGGTCTTCCCCTCCGAGATTGTGCCAGTCTCGGTATTTCTGTCAGCTCTGGTGAGCCATCTGCTGGCGCTCACCCTAATGGTGGGCGCCACGGCCCTGTATCTGCATAAATTCAGTGCGTTTCTCTTGCTGCTGCCGCTCTTCATGTTCCTGGTGGGGCTATTTTCGGTGGGACTGGGGTGGGTCATGGCCAGCCTGCACGTGTTCCTGCGCGATACCGCCCAGTTCCTGACCGTGGTTCTGACCTTCTGGTTCTGGATGACGCCGATCATGATCCCGGAGGACAAGGTTCCGCACAAAGTCCGGCTCCTGCTTCTGGCAAATCCGATGAACTACGCGGTTCGCGTATACCGTTCGGCACTGCTCGAGGCGCGATGGCCGGCTCCAATGGACCTGACCATCCTGGCAGCTTCCTCGCTGACCGTTTTTGTGCTGGGCGGGCTATTCTTCCGGTACATGAAGCGCGGATTCGCCGACGTGCTGTAGCTTGAAAAGTGGGTGACGATAACAACGGTGAGGATCGGATGCGTGTCCCCGACCACCAGATAAATTTGGACGCAATTGGATTTTTTCCGGCAAACCTTCGGTTACGCTGATTCCTCACACATCAAGGGGCGCACTCGCGCCGCTTGCGGACGCGCGCGGTTCCGTGCCGGGGCGAAGCACCGCCCGACTGCGCCCCGCGCCCATTCCACCAGTCCCCCTGTCAGCCTGCCCGGCCCAAAACCAGATACCATAGAAGAGTGAGGATCGCTGGATTTGAACGTCCGACTTTCAACGAGAGCTTTGCAACTCGATATATAGATAATTTAAGACCTTAAACTACTAAATAACTAAAGTGATACTATCCTAACGACCCTCCATTCCAGTCAGGAACTATTTTGACGCTTGACCCGCGCCCGTCCCTCCTCCCGCAAAACCAGCTATCCTAAAACAGTGAGGATCGCTGTACTGGCCCTCGCGAGCGCCCTGTTGGGGAGCGCGGCATTCGCGGACCCGCCGCCGGCCGACAGCCCAGCGGCGCTCGTCGAACGCGGCTACGACCACTTTTACAACCTCGAGTACGACGAAGCCATCGCGGATTTCGAACGGGCCGTCGCGCTCGACCTCACCGTGCCCGCGTACCACAACCACTTGGCCCATGCCATCGTCTTCCAGGAGATGTACCGCAACGGGGCCCTCGAAAGCGAACTGGTGTCGGGCAGCAATTCGTTCCTGCGCCGGCCCAAAATGAATCCCGCGCCGGCCACCGAAAAGCGGTTTCTGGACGAGATCGCCAAATCCATGGCGCTCTGCGAAGACCGGCTGCGCAAGAACCCGAACGATACCGGCGCCATGTATGCGGAGGGGATCGCCTACGGATTGCGGTCCGACTATTTTTGGGTGGTCAAAAAGTCCTGGCGCGACTCGCTCTCCGACGCCACCGCCGCCCGCCGTTTGCATAACCGCGTCGAGCAACTGGAACCCAATAACGTGGACGCCCGCATGGTGGAGGGACTGCACGATTACATTTTGGGGAGCCTGCCGTGGCACTGGCGGATGTTCGGATTCCTGGTGGGCCTCCATGGGGATAAGGAGAAGGGCATCCGCACAGTGCAGGACGTAGCCCGGAACGGCAAGGACAATCGCCTGGACGCCACCATTTTCCTGTGCGCGTTATACCGGCGGGAAAACTGGCCCAAGATGGCCCTGCCGCTGATTCAGGAGTTGATTCAGCGGTTTCCCCGGAACTATATTCTGCGCCTGGAACTGGCGGAAATGTACAGCATGTCGAACGACAAGAACGATGCGCTGGCCACGCTGGCGCTGGTGAGCGACCTGAAGACGCATCACGCGCCGGGGTTCGACCGGCTGCCGTGGGAGAAGATCTACTTCCAGGAAGGCAGCATCCAATTCTGGTATCGCGACCTGGACCAGGCGCTCGAGAATCTGACGAAAGTGAGCGCGCGCTCAGGCGACGTGGATCTCAATACCGGGGCGTACGCGTTTCTACGCATCGGCCAGATCTACGACATGACGCACCGCAGGGCGCAGGCCCTGGACTCCTACCGCCAGGCAATCGCCTATGCGCCGGAGGCGGATGCGTCCCAAGAAGCCAAGAAGTACCTCTCGGCGCCGTACCACCGCTGAAGACCGATGCTGGAACGGCTAATTCGTGGCCGCCTGGTCAATCGTGACCTTGACCGGCTGCTCGATGAGTTGTGGAACCTTTTCGTTGGTCAGAACCATCACCGCCATCCGTCCCGTGGCTTTCGCCGGAATTCTGAATTTGATGCTGGTCTCGTTCTGTTCCATCACCTCCACGACAAGGTCGTTCTTGCCGTCGGTCAAGTACACTTTCGCCACGAGGGCCTTTTGCAGGTTTTCGCCGGTGACAACGACCGCATCCCCGATCTTCCCGTTCGGCGGATCGACTGTGGTCATTCGAGGCAGCAGGGACTGTGCGTAGCTGGCAAGACAAGCGGCCGCCAGGACGAACATCATCATTAAAGGTCTCTTCATCTGAATCTCCGATCCTACGACTCAATGCTATGACCATTCGCCGGAGAATTCAAGGGGGTGTGTTGAAATTCTCAACTCTAGGGGTCTTGAGAATTGCGCAATCGGCGATTGCTATCGTGCGTGCGATGTGGTACGGTTTAGCCTAATTTTGTTCCTCGCATACAGAGCCGACCGCCGTACTCTATCGTACATGACCGTGACCACTGCGTTGCTCGTAGCGCAGTGGAATCTCGCGGGCATCCATCCTATTCTTTACGCGTGGTCGCTGTTTATGGCTGTTTCGGTGGCCATCATTGCCCACAACCACAATCACGTCCCGACGTGGAAATCCCGATTTTTAAATATTTTGATGGACTACTGGCTGACTCTGTTCTACGGCTTCCCGGCCTTCGGCTGGATCCCTACCCACAACAAGAACCATCATCACCTGAACAATAAGGAAGGCGATTACACCATCACCTACCGGGTCAGCGAGAAGAATAATATCATTACCCTGCTCACGTACCCTTCCATCAGCAGTTATTTCCAGCAAAAGCCGATCGCCAATTATCTCCGGACTCTGTGGCACAGCAACCGGCCGAAGTTCTATTTGGCCGCTTCACAGTACCTTCTCCTGGGCCTGTACTACGCCCTGGCGATTTTCCTGAATTGGAAGAAAGCCGCTTTGTTCATCGTGATTCCGCACCAGGTGTCGCTGTTCAGCGTATTGATTTTCAACTACGTTCAGCACGTGCATGCCGATGAGGACTCGGACTATAACCATTCCCGCAATTTCACCGGTTTGATCAACCTGATGCTGTTCAACAACGGCTACCATACCGTCCACCACGAATCGCCCGGCATTCACTGGAGCGAAACCCCGGCGGCTCAGAAGAAAATCGAGAAGCTGATCGACCCATCGCTCAATGAGCGGAGTTTCTGGTGGTACATTCTGCGCGTGTACCTGTTGGCGCCATTTCATCCCAGTTTGGGAACCGTCTCCAAGCGCCTGGAACGTCTCAAGCACCACCCGGCCCCCCCCGCCCCCGCGCTCACACGCAATTCCTGAATTTGTGCGGAATTCCCCTCCCGGTGTTGAATCCCCCTCCCGGTAAGGATTATGATCTTTCAATGTCCGCTTTTGTGGCCGCCGAGAACCTGATCTCCGAGAGGCAGCCCGGCTGGATTTATAAACCGGGGTGGGACCTTCCTCTAATTATTTTCAGCGCTCTCCTGGTTCCCCTGCCTTTTCTCGCAGCCTGGGGCGTCCAGATCTCCGGCTGGATGAACCAACGGCAGGCCATCGACTTAGTTAACATTACAGTGGCATTACTAATTGGCGGGCCCCACCTGTTTTCCACCGTCACCTACACCTTCCTGGACGGCGATTTCCGCTCGCGTTACCCCTGGTATGCCGCTCTGGCGCTGATCTTGCCGGTCGCGGTTGTCTACCTGGGCGTGACCCACTACACCGTCCTGGTGACGTTTTTCTTCTCGTGGGCCTCATTGCACGTTCTGCACCAGATTATCTATCTGACGGATTGCTATCGTTCCCGCGCGCGGACGGCGGAACCGAACTGGTCGCGCCTCGTGGATTATGGCCTGATCCTCACCGGCATGTACCCGATTGGAATTTACAAGTTGTCTTTGCGCCAGTTCAACGTGGGCGGCGTGATTCTGCCGTATCCCGACTTTCTGCGGAGCCTGCCCCTGCCCCAGATTGCCGGTGCGGTCTTCGGCCTGTTCCTGATCGCCTGGATCGCGAAGACCTCGGTTGAGTTCCGCGAAGGCCGCGCCAGCGTGCCCAAGACGCTGCTGATCGGCGTCACCACCGTGGTTTCCTTCTGCCTGCCTTTGGGCTCCAATCTGGATGTGCTGTTCCAGGGGTACAATACCTGGCATTCGTTTCAGTACCTGTTCCTGTTGTGGTTCCTCAACCGCCTGCGGGACCAGCGCGGCGAAATCGCCGACGGCCTGGTACGGCGGCTTGTACGGCGCAAGGGAATGGGGATTTACTACCTGTGCTTCCTGGCGGCGACCGGAGTTCTGGTGCTGCTCACCGTAATCGTCCGCTCCGTCACGCCGCTGTCGGCGGACCGGAGCTACTTCGTAGTGGTACTCAGCGTACTGCTGATGCACTACTATTTCGATCATTTCCTGTTCAGCCATCCACGCATGATCGAATAGCTGCAACCGGAAGGGATGGCTCATGACGTCCGACATCCAAACAGAGATCCTGATCGCTCTCGCGTACGGAGTCCTGATCGCATTCGCGGTTCAGATTGTCTTTCTCCGCTTCCTGCAAGTAACCCTGCAACGATGCGCGCCCCAGAACCGCGCAATCTCTCCCGGGCAGGTCTGGCTCAACCTGATTCCGTTCTTCAACCTCGTCTGGCAATTCATGCTGGTCACGCGCATCGCCGAAACGTTGCGCCGCGAGTTCGCCGCGCGCCGCATCCCGCCCGTGGGGGACTTCGGAAAAGGCGTCGGCGTGGCGTTGGGTTGTCTGGTGCTGGCTTCCGTCATTCCGTTCGTCGGCATCCTTACCAGTCTGGCGGCCTTTATCTGCTGGATTATCTATTGGGTCAAGATTGCCGGCTATTCACGCATGCTGGCAAGCGACGGTCCGAGCCTCGGCGGCGCCTATTCTACAGGCGCGCCGCCGTTTCCCGAATCGCCGGCGGAGCCCGAGGCCGAACGGCCGGCGTCGGAAACCGGATGGATCATCCTGGCGATTCTCGCGCTCGGTTTCGGCGCAAGCTATCTACAGCGGTCCGCCATGTCCCTGGTAATCTTCGATGTGCGGCGGGATCTGCAGCTCTCGACGGCCGAAATTGGCTGGATCCTGTCGGCCGTAATGTACGGCTTGATGGCCGGCTACATTCTCATGACCGTCGTCACGGCACTCGCAGGAACGCGCTGGGGCCTGTTGGTGTCGTTGCTGGGGGCAACCGTGGCTGGGGCCTCGGCGGGACTGGCGTCGGGCTTCACAGGGCTGATTGTTGCCCGCCTTCTGCTGGGCGTTTTTTCGGGAGGTCTGTTGCCGGCCGCCGTGCAGGCGGTGCGGGAATGGTTCCCTTCGCGCATGCGGACGTTGGCCATCGCACTGGTTTTCGCAGCGGGGCAGTTGGCTGCCTTTCTCTCGCAGGTTCTGTTCACCGAGACCACCATCGGGTGGCGTACCATGACGTTCGTTTCCGGTCTTCCCACCGCGATCGCGGCGATTCTGTGCATCCTCCTCTGGCCGGCCCGAACGCCGCGAGAACCCTCTCGGCGTGTCTCGGGCAGGGCCATCCTTTGGGCGGCGATGCTGGCCGTGGGACTCCTTCTGGTCGCGCCCGTTTTTCAGTTCGTGACTGTGCGGCTGCCATCGTTCAGCCGGCAGAGACTCGGGATCGATGCTGTGGATATGAAAACGGCGGCGGCCGTGCCTCTGTTGGCTAGCCTATGCGGCGCCGTCCTGGCCGGCGCTCTGGCGTGGGCGATGATGTCGAATGGCGGCCGGACGGCTCGAACCCGGGCGGTGCTCCTTACCGTTTCGGGTATTCTGCTGCTCCCCGTGGCCGTGACTGGCTATATCTCCCAGTGGCCGTTCATCCTGGTGTTGATGGCGGTATGTTCCATGGCCTTCGGGGCCTGGTCCACTCTGCTCTATGCCGCTGTAGCCGATACCTTACCCGCTCGCGGCGTGGCGATTGCGGCCGCCATCGGCGGGCTCATGGGAACCGTGAGTGGGCTGCTGGTTTCCACGATACTCAACCACGCGTCCGCGGCCGGCATCGAGATCCTTCCCTTCGGGATGGCCGCCACGGCGGCAGTCGCCCTGCTGGCGGTCGCGTTGCCCGCCTGGCTGATTCGGCCGGAGCCCGACTGACACGGAACCGTGACCGTAAGGGAGCGCCGCGAGCGAGCCAAGACCCTCAAGGGTCTCGAGACTAGGGGGCCCGCGAGGATGGATCTGGGAATTGTGGCTCGCCCGGTCCGCTTCTTCACAGTCGCGGTTCCGTGCAGCATCCGAAACTGCTGGTTAAACCGTCCCGCTCCTGCGATAATGAACCTGGAGCGTGTCTGCGATGCACGTGCTGGTCCGCCTATTTTGATCCAACACTATCAAAATAGGGAGTCCGACTCGATCTCAACGCGCTGGTGAGCAAGCTCCTGGCGGCCATGCCGCATAGGGAGAAGCCTAAAGGCGCTCGGTGGACACCCGCCCCGTGTACAAGACGAGGGTCAATAACGGGGGTCGGTACGGCCGAGTGGTACGCTCCTAATTCCCTCTCGCCATGAAAAACATCGCTTTTCTCTTCGTACCTGCAATGCTTTGGGCTGCGACTCCCTCCGTGACCATCGATCAGTTGATCGGAATGGCTGAGTCCGCCTCCGGCGAGTTCGCCGCCGAGGCTCTGATTCGCATCGCCGGAATCGATACCGTCGAAAAGCCCCGCAAGATCGCGCTCCTGGAGGAGGCTTTCAGCCGTGCCGCCGAGGCGCAATTACCGTACAAACGCCGCGCCGCGATCACCAAGATCCCCGGGCCGGCCGGCATTTTCAACCGCGTCTACGCCCAGGGGCTCGACGCCATGTCTCTGCGGTTGAAGGCGGTAAATGCCATGCTCCCGCTCGACCCCCAGAAGGCGGCCGAGATGTTTCGCCGTATTCCTCCAGTCAAGTTGCCGCTCCTCACCTGCGAGGACTACATGGTGTACGACGTCGATGGCTATTACGAACTGCTGGGGCGGATCGAGGCGCAAACCTTGACGGCTGCCGAAATCGAAAAAGGCGACGAGTTCCGCCTGCTCCAGCCCTATATCGCGGCGGTCGACTCTCCGGTGGAGCTCCCCGCGGCGGCGCATCTGATCGCGGACAGCAAGGTAAACGACAAGGATTTTCAGCAGTTGGTGGGCGATTTCGCGAAAGCCATGGCTGGAATTTCGGGAGACGACCGATCCTTTACGTACGCCGCGGCCGGTCCCCAGATCCAGGCCATCGTGAAGGCGGCGCAGAGCCGAAAGATCTCTCCCCTGCTCCTGCTGGAGTCGTATCGTCTTTACATCGTAAAGCATATGTCGGGGGCGCGGTGCGTGGACGACGATTTGATGATCAACGAAGGGGGTTCCTTCGCCTTCGCCGATTCGCGCGTCACCGACCAGCAGCAGGGACCCGATCCAGCTCTCTACTTCAACGCCCATTTGCGGATGCCGCCTCTACAGGACATACAGGAACAGGAAGTGACTCCTTCCAAACTGGAGGGCGCCGCCAGTGAATTGCGGGGCTGCGACGACGATACCTGCAAGGCGATCGTCGGGAAATACTCGGACTTGATTTGGGATTCCCAGCGGAATCCCTACACCCCGGCGCACAAGGAGACTCCGGAATGGCAGAAACAGTTTCAGGATTTCCTGACCGCGCTGGCAGCCTGGCAGCCGCAGGGAGCTTCCTTTTCAGCGGAGCACTTCCGCGAAAAATGCGCGCTTTATAACGATGTCTCGAGCGTCGCGCCCAAAGCCCCCGGCCGCGAATCCGTTCTTCGCGCGGAACTCGACTTCGTCCGTAAGAGCAAAACCGCCACGGAAAACCGCGCACAGTGGTTTTTACCGATCAGCGCCCTGATTGGACGGGTTACGCTCGATCCTCAGGGTCTAGGCAGGCTGACCGGCGATCTGCGCGACGCCGGCGACCCCATCGTCACGCTGTTCGTGGAGCTGGAGGCCGTGGCGCCGCGCACCCCGGATCTGATCATGCCGCTGATCTGACTGCCAGGGAACTTTTTGGCTTTTTCGTGATCGTCATTCTCCGGAAACCACGGTCCCGAAGGGGTTACGGGCGTAGTGACCGGATCCGAGAACGATTCGCATTGACGGCACTGCCGAACCATAGCGGCGCCGAAATGGCACAGCGCGCCGGGGTGGGGACCGCGGGCCGCGTCGGATATGCGCAGGTCGCCCAAAATGGACTCAACCGGCGGTTGGACGGGGAGCCTTACTGTAAAAACACGGTGTAGCCGCTGGAGCAGTACTGTTGCGAACCAGCGACCGCGCAGATCGTAAGCGGGGTCGACCCGGACGCCAGACCGGTTGGCACAGCCACGTTGACCTGCTGCACGCCGGGGACGCCGGGCGCAGGTCCGGCGTAGAGCGGAGTCAGGTTGCCTTGCCCGCCAATCTGTACGGAGACCAGCGCGTCCGCAGGAATTCCGGTCGCGAACATCTGCAACACGCTCGATGCCGTGGCCGCCGCGCCGGGGGCGTTGGAGCTGTTGTTCTGGTTGAGCACGCCGCCGGAGAAGATCGCGGGAGCGGCCGGAGCCAGCGCCACCGTAACCGGCGTGCTGCCAACGCCATTCACGGTCACCACCAACGATGCCGAGGTCTTGGACGGGTCCAGACTGGCCGGAACCTGCAGATTGATTTGCGTGGCGGACGTATACAGCAGCGTCGCGGCTGTTCCGTCGAAAGTCACGCCGACGTTCGTGCCTGCCAGGTTGGAGCCCATCACCGTTCCGAGAGAACCGGGGACCAGGGGAATCACGGTCAGACTGGCCGCATTGACCACGGAAGTCACCGTCACCGAAGGAGTCGGAGTTGGCGTCGGGGTCGGGGTGGGGGTTGGCGTGGGGGTCGGAGTAGGCGTCGGCGCGGGAGCCGGAGCCTGCACAGTCACAGTCACAGGAATGGTTACGGGAGTCGAAAGCGGTCCGCCTCCGCTCACCACCAGGTTTGCTGTATAAGTGCCGGCGGAGAGGCTTTGCGGCTTGGCCCACACACGCACGGTGGCGTCGTTCTGGCCGGAGGGGTAGTCGAGCAGCAGCCAGCCGGAACCGTTCTGGTAATTGATCGTGATGACCCAATTCAGAAGTCCTCCGCCGGTGTTGCCGATGAAGATGTTACCGGGTACCTCGGTGGTGGGTCCGCCGGCGGTGACCGTCGCCACGAACGGGTTGTAGGTAATGACGCCCAACTTGGGGAAGTAGCCGGCCTGGCAATCGCCCACGATGCTGCAATCGGAAGCGGGCGGAATCGCGACGAAGCGCGGCACGGGAGCGGTTTGGGAAGCCGTCGGGACCGAAGACACCGGCGCGTAGGACACAGTCTCCTGCGCTACGGCGGAGGCGGTTACGCTGGAAAGCCCGATGAAGGTAGGGAATTGGACGCTTTCCATGCCGGAAAGATTGGCATCCACCACCTCATAGACCGCATAGCCGGCGCCATTGGTCAGCGGGACGGAAGTGGCGGAATTCAGAAGGACAGGACCGGAACCCGTGGGTAGAGCCGTGGGCACGCCGCCCGTTCCCGTATTATCGCTATTCAGAACGCGCGCCAGCAGGAGCGTACCGCTGCCCGGAACGTACTGGCCGACGGCCTGTGGCGTGCCCAGATCGCCGCCCGATGTGGGGACCGCCGCATCGCTGCCGGCCACGAAATCGGGCAGGAATACCTGGGTGTTGGCGGGAAAGCCGGAGTACTGGATCAGGAAGCGGGTGCCGTTGTCATCTCCCGCGCCGCGAGGCTGAAAGGCCCCGCCGAAGGCTTCGGTGAATCGCGTGGAAGCCAGCGACGTGCCCGCGGCGAACAGGTTGGCCAGGTTAATCGTAGTGGGCACGGGCGAACCGACACAGGTGATCCCGGTGTCGTACAGGGTGGCGTACAGGCTCTTCTGCGCGGAACCCACCACAACCTGCGACTGATTGAGCGGCACGTTGAACGAAAGGGATGCGGTAATGGTTCCAGGCGCGCCGGTTTGCAATTGACTGGCGTTCCCGCGGATACTCGAAATCTTCAGGCCCAACTGGCCGCCGGCGGGGATTGGCAGGTTGATCCCGTTAAACGACAGGCTCTGGCCCGAAACCACTCCGGGAACTCCCGTGGGCATATACCCGCCGCCGGAATTGACAAGAAGGACGGCGTCTCGCGCCACTCCATTGGCATCGACATGGTTGGTCACGGACACCGGCAGAAACACTTCCAGATTGCCGGTGAGGGTGGGCGTCGAGCCGAAACTGCACTGTAGATTGATATCGCCGAGCCGCTCGGTGACTCCTTCGGAACGGACCTGCGCCGGAACGCTGGTGACGCTGCACTGGCTCGGACCTTGGGCAAGAAGGGGAAGCGATAGCGCGGCTGCCAGGAGTGCTAATCGCCACGTTACAGCCAGGGGGAATTGGGGACGTACCCAAAGGGGAGTTTGAGACCGCATAATTTGATTGTCACGTTCTTGGACGCGGACCGGCAAGGGGCCGTTCCAAAACGGGGTACCAGCAAATGTACGATCATGAACATTTAATACTCGGAGTAGGGTCTTCCGTCCAGGCCAGTCTTGTTGGAAGTGCTCTGCACTTCGAAAATGCCGGGCTCGGACTGATTGACGCTCTGGGTGGCGTCCTCCATAATCAGGCGCCAATCGTTGGTTCCGGTCATGGGGTCAATCGGGACCTTGCGCAAATACCCCTCGCTGACCAGATCCTGCAGGCTTTGCGGAGCCTTTTCCTTATCGTATGTGTAGTTGTCGATGACCGTGCGCAAGGTGAAGAGATTGTTATGCAAAACGCTCTCCTTGGCGCGGATGATGGATTTCTGATAGATGGGGATCGCCATGGTCACCAGAATCACGATGATGGTGATGACCACCATCAGCTCGACGAAGGTGAACCCGCGGCGGACCCGGTTCCTACCAATCTGAATATGCTTTTCCATCGGAAGCTTTCTCCGTCGTCTTGGTATATACCGTAAAGACGTTCTGACCGCCCCAACTGGTAGCTGTGGGGTCGTCGGCATCGCTGCGCAGGCCCCAGTCGGTGTTGTGCGTAAATGGATCGATGGGGATCTTGCGAAGGAATTTGATCTTCTTGCCATCGGGTCCGTTGAGTTTCTGCCCTTCCACCAGGATCTCAAGCGACTCCGGATAGCAGTTGGATCCTTCCTTCACCATCCCGAAATAGCCCTGATCGCAGTAGTCCTTGTACTTGTCGATGGCGGAATACATAGTGCGAAGGTCATAGCGAAGTTCGCGCTCGCGCTCGGCGCGCAGTTTGCCGCGGGCCAGCGGGACCGCCATCGTCGTGAGGATCAACATGATGGTGAAGGCTACAATCAGCTCCACCAGCGTCAAGCCTCTCCGGTCCGTGCGTTTTTTGCTGAGGCGCCGCATAAGTCTAATGAATACTTAGCTTCAGTTCCGGATTGCCAGTGGCGATTACCTGCCCTTGCGAATCGCGCACCGAAAGATTGGGAATGGTCACCGTGGTAGAGCCGCGGGTGACGGTCTGGAAACTCAGCTTCACCAAAACGCCGCCCGGAGCGGTGACCCCAGCCATGCCGGGCGGTCGATTCAGCACGACCGTGGCCTGGCCGGCGTCGTTCTGGATGTTCTTGGTTAGCACCGGCGTCTGGCCATCGGCGGCCAGAAAATCGCCGGCGGTGACGTCATTGAGTTTGAGCATCTTGGGGTCGAAGTGGATGACCATGGGCGCCGAGGCCACGTCATGACCGCCATCGATCTCGACTGAAACGGTTACGGAGCTGGAAACGGTCGCTTCCATTTCGGGTGGGTTGAACCGGACACGGGCAGCCTGCGGCTTGTCGCCCTCGCCACTTCCCGAGGCTCCGGCCGGGAGAGCCGTGGCTGGCGGAGCTGTGGCCGGCGGAGCTGTGGCCGGCGGAGCTGTGGCCGGCGGAACCATTCCCGCTGGAACCGTCAGCGGCGGCGCGGTCGCTGGGGGAACCGGCCCCGGGATGGGCATCATGCGCGGCCCCGCGCCCGGCGCGGGAGTGCCAGGCGCAACCGAGGGCACGGGATCAGCCGCGCCGGACGGCGGGTAGTGCACCACATCGGCGGGGAGTTGGCCATCGACGGCGATGTCTACCGGCTTGGGAGGCGCGTAGTGCAGACCGATGGTCTGGGTTCCCGAGTCGATGGCGCGGAGATTATCGGGGCTGTAATCCTGCCGCCGGATGACGTGAGGAATCATCACGATCATCAGGTTGTCGGTATTGTGGTCCGTGCTCTTGCCCTTGAACAGGTTCCCCAGGATCGGGATGCTGGCCAGGCCCGGAATGCCTGTCACCGTCAAATCGTCCGTCTGCTGGATGAGTCCTCCGATCAGCGCTACTTCACCATCCTTCACCCGCAGTTCCTGCTCGATCTTACGCTGGCCGATGATCGGTTCCTGGATTCCGCCCTGGGTCTGGTACCCGTCGATCTCCGAGACATCGATCTTCAGGTGCATGTAGACTTCGTTTCCCTCCAATACGCGGGCCGTCACTTCCACGTTCACGCCGACATCCTGGTAGTTGAACTGAGTATTGACCAGCGGGTTGATACCGATGCCGCCTACGCCGGGCTGGAAACTGCCGCTGGCCACGGGCACCCGCTCGCCGATATTCATGATGGCCTTCACGTTGTCCACGGCGCGGATCTGCGGCGCGTTCAAGACCTTGCTGCGGGTATCGCTCAACGCCGCCTGCAACAGCGCGCCGGGGAGCGTGGTCGCAAAATCCGCGGTGGAAATGTGCGTAAGCTCGTTGAGAGGAATTTGGGTGCCGGTAGTACTGCTGGTGGGCGTCGTGTTGACGGTAGAGCCGGTGGATGTCGTGCCGGTGGTGGTGGTGCCGGTAGTGGTGGTTGCGGTAGTGCCGGTAGTCGCCGTGGATGAACTCTGCACCTGAATGCTGGAGCGGGGCGAGAAACTAAGGGGCAGGTTCAGCCCGGTGGAGGCGATGGCGGCGGTAATCTGCTTGCTGAAGGTGGTGCTGGCATCCATTACCATAATGTCGATCAGCACTTCGCTCTTGGGCCTGTCGATATCGCGAATCAGCTTCTGGCACAAGGCCACGCGATCGGCCTCGCCTCTCACCACCAGGGCGAAGGCCGCGTTGTAGGGAAATACGCGCTGAATATCGCACCCGGTACGCAGGATTTGTTGCATTTCCTGAATTTCGGCGGGCTGAGTGACATTCTGGAGGTAGAACACCTTGGTCACCAGTTCTTCGAAATCGCGGCGCTTATTCTGGTTGTCGTTGAAGACGAAAATGGTGTTGGGCGACAGCGCTTTCCAATACGACTTGGTGATGGCGGAAACGTAATCGAAGGCCTGTTCCACGGTGGCCTTTTGCAGGTCGATGGTGAGGTTGCCGGCGGGCTCGGTATACTCGGGATCCCAGAGGACGTTGATCCCCGCGATTTTGCCGATGGCTTCGAACACTTTCTTGGTTTTTTGTCCGCTCAGGTGCCAGTCTTCGGGGGTGGGATCGGGCGGCGCGAGTTCCGGGACGGCGAGCATGCGGCCGATTTTTTCGTCTTCTTTCCGCCGGGCCTCTTCATAGAGCGTGAGGCCGCGCAACTCCGGCGCGGATTCCTTACCGGTTTGCTGGACACGCTCCCGCTCGCGCAGAATCATCTGGTTGGTCGCACTGAGTTCCTGAGCGGCGATTACCGAACTGGGGTCGGTCGAGTACGCCTTCTGGAACTCCAGCAACGCCTCACCCAGACGGCCTTGCGCGCGAACCCTCAGCCCCAGTTCCACATGGCCTTGGGCGGCCTGGAACCGGGTGCGGTCGCGGGCGATCTGGTAGACCATTTCGGCCGGATCTTCCTGGAGCGCTTTCTGATAGCAATCGAGCGCGGCGTCCCACTCCTTCTTAACCTCATGCACCTTGCCCTCGGCAAAATACTTATCCCCCTTGCGGGTCTTGGCTTCCAGGGGCAGCATAGGCCCGGCCAATACAGCGGTCATCAAAACCGCTGTTAAGCGATTGAAAGAAGACATGTTCCTCAATTTGGGCACACTTGTGAACCGGCTTTGCCGAAATACGGTGCGATTTCACGATCTACCTGCATCTAAAGTCATTGACGATGCAGGCCTTCCGGACGTGGAGACCAAAAAACGGCTCGAAAACGGCTATGCTAGGAAGAAGCGTGATTCCCGTTGGCAGACAAAGACTTCACCTATAAAATCCTGAGCGACAACCGGCGCGCCGGGCACGAATACTTCCTGCTCGACCGGTTCGAAGCCGGCATGGTGCTCACGGGCACCGAGGTGAAGGCCGCGAAAAACGGCCAGGTCCAGCTAAAAGAGGCGTATGCGACGGTTCTCGGCAAGGAGGCCTGGCTCGTAAACGCCCATATTAGCGAGTACTCGCACGGCAATCGGGAGAACCATCCTTCGGTTCGCAACCGCAAGCTGCTGCTGCATCGCAAGGAGATCGACAAACTGCTGGTGCAGACCCGGGAGAAAGGGCTGGCGCTGATCCCCACGAAGATGTATTTGAAAAAGGGACGGATCAAGTGCGAGATTGCCGTCGCGCGCGGCAAGAAACTGCACGACAAGCGCGAGACGGAACGGGCCCGGACGGCGGAAAACGAGGCTCGCGCGGAGATGCGGCGGCGGGCCTGAGAGGCTTCCCCACAAAACGGCGAAAGATCTTCCGGCGCCGCTCCCTTATCGCCGCGGTTCTGTGTCAGGCGGCCCCGAAGATACCAAAGCAAGGGAGCTGAACTGCGCGACCGCGTGGGCCAGGGTCGCCAGCTCGATCGGTTTGGTCAACACTCCGTCCATACCGGCCGCGATGCATTGTTCCCGTTGCGTCAAGGAAGCGTGGGCCGTCAGCGCCAGGATGGGCAGGTGGCCGGACTGGCGGCGGATCTCTTCTCCGCGGATCAAGCGCGTGGCCTCCAGGCCGTCCACCTCCGGCATCTGTATGTCCATCAGGACAAGGTCGAATCGCCCCGACAGGAAGTGCCGGTAGGCTTCCCCGCCGTTCTTGGCCAAGGTCACCGTGTGCCCCTGGCGGCGCAGCATGGCGCGGACCACCTGCTGATTGACGGGATTGTCCTCGGCCACCAGCACGTCCAGAACCTCGCACAGCGCCGGCGTTGGGGCAGCGGCGGGAAACTCCGGGACCGCCGGTTTCGCCGCTTCGGCAAAAGGCAAGTCCACGAAGAAGTTGCTGCCCCGGCCAGGTTCGCTCTCCGCCCAAACGGAGCCGTCCAGCAGATTCACCAGGCGGCGCGTGATGGCGAGTCCGAGCCCCGTTCCGCCGAATTGCCGGGTATGCGACCCATCGGCCTGGGTGAAGGGCTCAAAGATGGCGGCCAGTTTATCGGGCGGCACTCCGATTCCCGTGTCGCTCACCTGGAAGCGGACGCGGCCCGGCGCCGAGGTGCGGACCGCGACCCGGACGGCGCCCCGCAGCGTAAATTTCACCGCATTTCCGATCAGGTTGACCAGCACCTGGCGCAGGCGCACGGGGTCGCCCCTGACCCACTCCGGACACGCAGGGTCGAGCGTGAGCGTCAACTCCAGGTTCTTGTCCCGCGCCACGATGTCGAACATGCGCACGGCTTCCCGGACGGCAAACCGGAAATCGAAATCCAACGCGTCCACGGTCAGTTTGCCGGCTTCGATCTTGGAAAGATCCAGGATGTCGTTGAGAATGGTGACCAGGGATCGCGCGGCGCTGTGCGCCATTTGAAGCTGTTCGCGTTGGGACGGGTCGCCGATCTGGTCCAGCACCAGACTGATCATGCCCATCACTCCGTTCATGGGGGTTCGAATCTCGTGGCTCATATTGGCCAGGAATTCCGTCTTGAGCCGGGTGGCTTCTTCGGCTTTTTCCTTGGCCAGCCGCAGTTCCGCATTCACCAGGTTGCGTTCGGTCACCTGTTCTTCGAGATCTCTCTGCTGTTGCGCCAGTTGCGAATCGCGCCGCGCGATTTCGTCGAGCATGGCGTTGAAGCTGTGGGCCAGCACCCGCAGTTCGCCGCAACACATCTCCGTCACGCGTTCCTGGTAGCAGTGCGTTTGGGCAATGCGCTGCGCCACTTGGGCGATGGCCAGCACGGGAGCCGCGATGCGAGCCTGCAGAAGCATCCCCACCGCCACCGCAACCATGCAACTCAGCAGCATGATGAAGGCCGCGCCGCCCAGAAATTTCCGTACCACGGAGACCACGGATGGTACTTCGCTCACCAGCATGAGCGTCCCCAGCCGCTCTCCATCGGCGATTACCGGGCGGGTGACGACTACGGCGTCCCTTCGCGCCACGTTGCCGTCCGGGGGCATGGCGGGACATTTCCGAACCGGAGCCCGGTGAAATTCCGCGAAGCAGGCGCTCTTGGAGTCGTACAGCACGGCATCGAGAACCATGTACCCGTTGCGCAAAGCCGCCAGGGTCTCGGTTGCGGTGCGGGGATCGTGTAGCGCCAGAGCCGGCGGAACCTGCTCGGCCAGGATACTTCCGAGGGCCGCCGTCGCCGATGTGGCGTCGCGCCATAGGCGGCTCAGCTCCAGCGCGCAGAACCCGCCGGCGGCAATGACTGCCACCACCACGCCACCCGCGGCAATGGCCCAGGTCAGTTTCCAGCGCAGTGAAAGGCGGCCCATCACAGCGGTCCTCCATGGCGGGCGCGGCCCCGAATCTGACCGATGCGCAGGAGGTTGGAACTGACGGTAACGCCGGTCCGTTCGATCGTTTCCAGGCTGGCTTCGAAGCCGATGTGTCCATCCACCAGAAACAGGTTGATGGCGCCGCCGTAATCCAGGAAACGGTCGGACTCACCGATGGTCAGCGCGCGGACGGATTGCGCGGTCGCCAGGACCGGCTTGATGTCCGCGCTTCGTTCGGTGGCGAGGTACACCATCTGGCACTCCTGAACATCGGCGGCGCGTTTCACCTCGGTGACGCGCACGGCGCGGCCATTGACGGGTTTGCTCTCCAGGGTGGCGCGCAGGGCGTCGAGGAAAGAGCGCCGTCCCAGAACCCCAACGGTGAGTGTCCCGGGCACTGGTTCCGGCCAGGTGGAATATCGCAGAAAGTTGAGAACCGCCACGGATTTGATCTCGTCCTCGGGTTCCACCGCCAGCGCACCCAGGCCGGGGAGGATCAGGAGCAAGAACAGAGCGGTACCCGTTTTCCGGATTGGCGCACCGGCCGCCGCGGCAAGTAGCCGGAGACCTTCCATGTTCAGCTTATCGGCCGAAAGGTCCGCTCCGATAAGCCCCGGCGCCTCCAGCCCCGCGGTTCGCCCGAAAATGCCCGATATACTTTGCGTTCATGCGATTGGACGATCTGCCCGGAGCGCTCCTGGGCGCGCTCGATTGTGCGCGGGCGGAAGGCGGCGCGGAGTTCGTCGCGAGGAGAACTCTCACTATGTCTCCCGGCCTTACCGCGCTGCCAACTGCCGGGAGACCGTCGTTTGCCGCTCGGGCCGCTCCCTGTCGCTCGCCGGGACGCAGTAGATCGAGGATCGTCGCGCTAGAATGCCAGGGCTTCCACCGTGCGGTTCAGGTCGGCTTCGAGGGCGGTCTTCTTCTTTTGCAGCTCCGCCTGTTTGTCGCGCAGGGCGGCCAGTTGCTGCTCATGGGTATCCAACTGACGGGCGTAATTCTGCACCTGTTGCTGCTGGCCGCTGACGTTGTTGAGGCTGCCGATGTTCTGGCGGATGCGTTCCTCATCGCTGGTGAGAGCGGAAATCTCCGACGCGGTATCGGCCAACGCGCGGTCATTGTCCGCCATCTGGCGTTTCTGGTCGGCGATCTGCTGCAACTGGCGGCGCGCGGCGTCGGTCAACTCGCGATTGCGCACGTAGTCGAGGATCGTATCGGACGTCAGATTGGAAACCTGATAGCTCTGATCGTAGACCCGTTCTTCAGTTACGACGAACTCCCTGGTCGCGCCGGGCGCCAGATCGATTTCGAAACGATAAGCGGTCGAGGTCTTCTCCGCGGGCTTCTGAGTGAGCAGCGTGTATCCCGGCCGCAGCGGGTGTTCGACGATCAGCGTTTTGGCCTTCTGATCGATATTGCGGACGGTATAGGTGCGAGTCTCCTCGGCGGCCATGCGGGTGCTGAGGACGCCGCGGTGGGCATGGAATTCGCGGACCACGGCCGCCTTGCCGCCGAACGCCTCGGTAATCCGGGTACCCAGGTCGACGGCATAACTGATGAGGCGCTTGTCGCCGGTCTTGAGGGTTTCCATGAGCGCCTCCCCGCCATAGGCGCCGCCATCGTAGACCGTGAGGGGACCGCCATCCAGCGTCTTGCCGGTGTTATTGATCAGCTCGGCGGCATTGGTGGGATGCTCGGAGCTGTGGTCGGAATAGATCAGCAGTTTGCGCGAATCGATCTTCTGTTGCAGAAACGGCAGCAGCGCCGATTCGTTCTTGCGGATGGTGACGGGCTGGGCGATCCGGTATTCGAACAACTCGCCCAACTCCCGCCCGATGGCGTCGGCCACGATGGAACTGGGGGCAACCAGGTTGCCGACCGTCTCGGCGGAATCCAACAGGGCTCTCCCGGTGCTCCCCGTCGCGGTCCGCGCCATCATGGCCGGCCTTGCCGGCGGAGGCGCAGGTACGGCGGCATACGCTCCCTGGTGGACCACCGGACGGGCAGCCGTATCGTCGGCCAGATCGGCGGTCGGCCGATCCACGTATTTGGGCGCATAGAGCTGACTGACGAAGGAGATGGGACGCCCCGACACCAGCGAGAGCGCCACGTTGGTCCAATCTTCGCCGCTGGTATTGTCCACCATGGCCCAGCCTTCGAGCACCGGCTGGCCCGTCGCGCCGAAGATCAGACGATAGCTGGACTTCCACACCGGCTGCGGGACGGTGTAGCTGGCCACCAGTTCGTGCTCCTTGGAGTCGGTGGAATCGATGTAGACGGCGCGTTTGTCCTTGGAGCGCGCGGTGGCCACCATCGAGAGATAATCCTTGAACTGCTGCTGCAGGTGGGCATCGCTGAAGCGGACGCCATTGACTGCGCCCAGGTCGACGGTATGCAGTTCGCCGTCGTCCATCAAGAGCGTGACCTGCTCCCGCTCCGCCAGCGTATTGGTGGCCGCCAGCAACCGGCCATTGACGATCGCGCCCGCTATGGTGCGGTCGCCGAGCTTCAGTTCCAGGCGGGCGCCCTTGAGCTGGTCCAGCAGACCGCTCAGCGGCTGGGAATTCGCGATCTGGAAAGGAAACTCGGAGAGCGCGTGGCTCAGCGGGTCCATGGAATCGTAGCGCAGACCGGTGATCTTGCCGCCCCCGCGTTCCTCGATGGTGAGCGACTTCAGCACGTCGTTCATGTCGGACGCGTTGAATTCCAGACGCGCCGATTCACCGGGCGCCAGCTTTCCCGACCGTTCAAAGAAGCCGATGCCGTGCTTATAGAGGACTACCTGGGTGACGGGAAGGTCCGCCGCCGCGAGCCATGCCGTTCCGGAAATCATCAAAACCATGACGCATTTCATAAGCCGTTCACGCTTTCTCCATTTGAGGAATGCCCCGAGGGGCCAAGCCCTTTCAAGCCCGGCGCCGATTCCAATAATGACTCGTTTCGGGGGCGTTTGGCGATTGGCCGTCAGGCTTAGGATACAATTTATATATTGAAAGGGGCGTTTCTAACAGGGTTCTGTATTCCGTGTAGAATCGCAGAAGGCACTGGGTCTATGACGCAAATACCCGGCCGTATCCTGATTGTCGACGATCAAGCCGCCCTCCTCCGCATGATGAGCGTCTATCTTTCTCGCAAGGGATATGCCGTATCCACCGCCAGCACTACCGAAAAAGCATGGGCCCATATCGAGGCCGATCCCGAAGGTACCGATATAGCCGTACTGGACGCCACCATGCCCGGACTGAGCATGGAGGAACTGGCCGTGCGCATCCTGCACGCCAATCCAATGCTGCGCGTTCTGGGGGTAAGCGGTTATCCTGTGGATATGGCGGCCGTGGAAGCGGCGGCTCCGGGACGGGTGGCTTTTCTGCATAAGCCATTCACTCCGGAGATGCTGGCGACCGCGCTGCGGAGCTTGCTTGGCGCGAAAAAAGAAGACCTTTGAACTGGCTCGGGAGGTGAGAGCCATCGCCCGCGAACGGGTCGGGCCGGTTCCGGCCGGTCAGGCCATCGAACCCAAATCGGCGCGCAAGAAGCCCAAACACAAAAAACGCGTGGAGGAGCAGGACCAGTGAATCAGGAAAACGATTTTTCGCGGCGTGAGCTTTTGGCGTTGGGCGGAGTGGGCGCGGTGCTGGTTTCCCCTTTCCGCCATCTGCCGTGGTGGGAGCCCAAGGAAGTCTCCATTGCCGGCGCGCGCTTTGAAATTGTGCGCAGCAAGTTGAAGCACCAACCTTCCCGGCGGCGCTACGTGCTCATCCATGGCGACGAACAGACCGCCCGGGAACTGTTGTTGAAGCACATGCAGACGCACTCGGGTATTGCCTTTGCGGTGGAGAGCCAGACGCGCAACATACCCATCGAAGCGGGCCAGATCGATCCCAACCGCATGTTCTCGCGGCGCGGCGCCACCGTGAGCCTGGAGAGTCTGAACCCCAAGTGGACCCCGGCTCAGGTAGACGCGGCGCTGGACCTGCTGGACCGGGAGCGGGAACCCTTTCTCGATACCATCCTGCCCACCGAAGGCGCTTTGATGGTGGCGCTCCATAACAACAAGGAATATTCCTTCTCCGAAGAGGCGCCGGCGAGCGACCAGAACACCCAGAACCAGCCCAACGATCTGCACGCCTTCTTCCTGTGCACCGATCCGGCCGACTACAAACTGCTGGCCGCTTCGCCGTTCAACGTGGTCCTGCAGCAGTACATGCGCGCCCCCGACGACGGGTCGCTCTCCCGCCGCGCCGCCGCGCGCCGCCTGCGCTATCTCAATCTGGAAGTGAAGGCCGGCGACGACGCCCGCCAGCAGGAAATGCTCGATTGGGTGGAAAAGAATCTGCCTGAATAGTAAAGAGTCGACAGTTTACAGTTCACGGCCCCTGAGAACACCCGCGGGCTTTGACTGTTGACTGTTTCCCGATAACTGTTTACTGTGTTTTATGCCCGACGAGCCACTTCCTCTAGTCGACGCCGAAGCGTTGCAGATGCAGCAGTTTCAGCTAGGGATGCTGCATACCACCCCGAAGGTATTTGTCACGCCGATCCTGATCGCCATCAATGTCGCGGTGTTCGTGGCCATGGCGATCAAGGGCGTTTCCATCATGGATCCCACCATCGACAGCCTCATCCGATGGGGCGCCGATTTCGGCCCGCTGACAACTCACGGCCAGTGGTGGCGTCTTCTCACTTCCGCCTTCCTGCACATCGGCATCATTCACATCCTGATGAACATGTACATCCTCTTCCTCATCGGGATGTTCGTGGAACGGCTGTTCGGCAACCTGGCGTTCGCGGTTCTGTATCTGCTGGCCGGAATTGGCGGCAACCTGGTCAGCGTCGCATGGCAGCCTTTCACGGTGGCCGCCGGCGCGTCGGGAGCCATTTTCGGAGTCTACGGAGGGCTACTGGGATTCTTGCTGCTGCAGCGGCATGCGATTCCCAGTAAGAGCGTCACCTCCTTGTTCAAGGGGGCTGCCATTTTCCTAGGCTACAACCTGATCTACGGCGCAGCCAAGAGTCACGTCGATATGGCTGCGCATCTGGGTGGATTCGCCTCCGGCTTTCTGGTGGGCTGCGCCCTGGCACAGCCACTGATGACCAGCCGGACCTCGCGCATGGCGCGAAGTCTGATCGTGCTGCTGGCGGGAATCGCAATTTCGGTTGGCTGCGCGATGAAGCTGCCGGTGGTGGACGATCTGGACGCGGAAATGAAGCGCCTGGGCCCCGTGGAAACATCCAGTCTCAAGCTCTTCAACGACTCGCTCGACAGCGTCAAAGCCGACAAAATGACCGAGGAAGCGTTTTACGACCTTGTTCAAAAGCAATTGCTGCCGCCCTGGAACGCCGAAGAGAAATCGCTGCGGAATCTCCGGGTTTCCGATCAGCAGAAGACGCTGGTCGGCCAGCTCGTTCAGTATATGACGTTGCGGGCGGAAGGATGGTCGCTGATCGCCCAGGGGATTCGCGACAACAATTCCGATCTGGTCAAGCAGGCCAATCAGAAACAGAGCGCGGCGGAGGAAATCGTGAATGCGTTAAATAAGTAGACAGTAAGCAGTGAACTGTCTTTATATAAAGTAATCTTTGACCTTCTCGAACAGCCCCTTTTCCGCGGGAGTGTTATCCACCGGCAGAGTATGTTGCAGTTGCTCCAGCAGCTTGCGCTGCTCGCGAGTGAGCTTGGTGGGGACGCGGACTTCGATGTGCGCATAGATATCGCCGCGTCCACTGCTGTTCAGCGCGACCACACCCTTGCCGCGCAGGCGAAACTGCGCGCCGTTCTGGGTCCCTTCGGGAATCTTGAGCTTGTGCGGCTGTCCGAGCGTGGGGACGTCGATTTCGGCGCCCAACGCGGCCTGTGCCAGGTTGATCGGAATGGTGCAGTGCAAGTCGGCTTCGCGGCGCTCGAAAAAGGAATGCTCCCGAACCTTGAGAAACACGTAGAGGTCGCCCTGCGGTCCGCCGTTGGCGCCGCGTTGGCCTTCGCTGGCCAAGCGCAGGCGCGTGCCATCGTCCACCCCGGGCGGCACATTGATCTTGAGCTTGCGCTGTACCTCGCGGTAACCCTGGCCGCGGCACGTGCTGCATGGGTTGCGGATGATCTGGCCCGCCCCGTTGCATGTGCTGCAAGTGCGCCGGATGGAAAGGAACCCTTGCTGGTAGAGGATCTCGCGGCGCCCTTTACAGGTGGGGCAGGTGGTTGCTCCGCTGCCGGGTTCGGAGCCCGACCCGCCGCAGCGGTCGCAGGCTTCCATGCGCGGAATCTGAATGTCCGCGCCCATGCCGAAGACCGCCTCCTCGAAACTGATTTCCAGGTCGTAGCGGACATCGTCGCCGCGTTGCGCGCGGCTGCGGCGCCGTCCGCCTCCGCCCCCGAACAGATCGCCGAACCCGAAGAAATCGCCCAAGATGTCGCTGAAATCGGCAAACGTTTCAGGATTGAATCCGCCGCCGGAGGCTGCGCCGCTGCCTTGCAGGCCGGCGTGGCCGAAGCGATCGTAGGCGCCGCGCTTCTGCGCATCGCTCAGCACGCTATAAGCCTCGGAGGCCTCCTTAAATCTCTCCTCGGCGTTGGGATCGTCGGGATTGCGGTCGGGATGGAATTGCAGCGCCAGTTTGCGGTAAGCGCTCTTAATTTCCGGGTCGCCGGCGTCCTTACCAACGCCGAGCACTTCGTAATAATCTCGTTTAGCCACTGTAGTTTTGGATTACGGCTTGACCGCGACCTTCACCATCGCGGGCCGCAGGAGTTTGCCTTTGAACTTATACCCCCGCTGAAATTCTTCCAGAATAGTCTGATCCTCGGCGTCGGCGGTTTCGACGCGCTCCACAGCCTGGTGCAGGTTGGGATCGAACTGCCGGCCTTGGGTTTCGACCGCTTCGAGTCCCAGTTTCTTGAGCGTCTCGGCCATCCGTCCGTAGATCAGTTCGACGCCTTTGGCGTAGTTCCGGTCCGTGGTCTCCACCTTCAGGGCGCGCTCGAAATCGTCCAGGATGGGGAGGATGTCTTTCACCAGGTCCGTGGCGGCAAACTGCACGTAGTCGAAGCGCTCGCGTTCGGCGCGGCGGCGGGCGTTGTCGAATTCGGCGCGCGCACGGAGCAGGCGATCCTGCAACTCCGCCTTCTCTTTGACGAGCTGATCGCGCTCGCCGGTTACCTGCGCCAGCTTGGCCACGTGGTCCTCCGGAACTTCGACGGGAACGGTCTCGTCGGGAGACACTGCGGATAGATTCTCAGGATTCTGGGTGTCCACTGCTATCCATTTTAGCAGGCCAATCGACGGCTGTTGGGGACGGCTTCACCGCTCAATGAGCAAGAGTAAGGACCGGCCCTGAACCGGGTATGTTCGGCCCGGCAACCCGGCCTCCTGGCCGCTGGGACGAATGTTGCCCCAGGCTTCGGCTGAAGCGCTGGTGTCCGCCACCACATACCACGCTCTTCCCGCTGTTGCGGCGGGGATCGCCGCCATTATGGGGTCGACCCCTCCGTTGTATGCGACGTAAACCGAGGTTACCGGACCGCCAAACCCCGCATCGTCCAATCGGTAGGCCAGGAAATGATTGTTAGGATCCTGAAAATATAGCGCATCGGCTTCGGCGGCGTCATCGCGATACCAGGTCAGGTCCTTCAACCCGTCTCCGTTGGTGTCGGTTCCGGTGAAGAAATCCGCCGGCCGGAGACACGGATGCGCACTCCGGAATTGCACCAGTTCACTAAGATAGGCGGTGAGCGAGGTTTGCTGCCCGGCGGTTTGCCAGTCTAACCAGTTCGCCGTGGTGTCCAGGTTGTACGCGTTGTTGTTTCCGAATTGGGTTCGATAGATTTCCGAGCCGCCCGATATCATCGGAGTTCCCGCCGACAAGAGAAGGATCGCGAGCCCGGTTCGAACGGCTTGCCTCTGCTGGACCGGATCGCCGCCATGATCCCAGCACATCTCATCCTGAGCGTTGCGCCCGCCCGGAGAGGGACCGAACGGAAAGGGCTGATTGTTATTCGTGCCGCTGAAGGAGTAGAGGTCCCGCAGCGTAAAGCCGTCGTGGCATGTGATGTAATTGACCGAATTCCAGGGCTTCCTGCCGCGTCCACGGAAAAGATCGTCGGAGCCGGCGAAGCGCGTGGCCATGGCGCCGGGCGTGATCTCGACGAAACCCAGTTTGTTCTGCGAGGCGCGGAAGACGTCGCGAAACCGGTCGTTCCATTCCGACCATCCGACCGGAAAGTTTCCCTGTTCCTGCCCTTGTGCATCGGCCGTGTATGGTTCCGCGATGAGATCCACTCCCGGGCCCCCGCCGGCCGGGCGGGCCGGCAATTCAACCACGGCGCGGTTCAGAATGTTATCCGGATCGTCGCGATTGAAGCTGTAGCCGCCATCCGCGTTGCCATTGCCGAGCACCGCGGCCAGATCGAATCGAAATCCGTCGGCGCCCAGATTGTTGGTCCAGTATTTCAGCGAGTCCAAAACCAGGTTGCGCACCGTCGATGCCGCGGCGTTGAGGTTCGGCCCCACGCCGTTGTCATTTTGATACAGATTCGGGCTGGACGGGCTCAGAATCTCGTAGTAGCCGGGGTTATCGAGACCGCGCAGCGAATACATTTCGCCGCTGGTTCCGGTGGCCTGGTCCACATCGCCTTCGTCGTGGTGGTTGTACACCACATCCACATACACCTTCAGTCCCGCCGCGTGAAACACCTTGACCATGGCGACCCACTCGCGAGTTGGACCGCCGGGCGATGGATCGCTCGAATACCTCCGGCTCGGTGCGAAGAAGCTGCACGAATCGTATCCCCAGTAGTTGTGATAATCCACGTATTGCGCCAGGTCGTTCAAGCTGTTTTGGGCTTCGTGTATCGGTTGAAACTCAACGGCAGTCACACCGAGGTCCTTCAGATAGCTCGCCCGCGCCGCGGCTCCGGCATAAGTTCCTTGTAAGTTTGGTGGAACGGCGCCGTCGTTCCTGGTAAGACCGCGAAGGTGAACCTCGTAAACGATCTCGTCCTTGAACGGACTTACCGGCTTCAGGCCGAAATCCGGGGTGGGAAGATCCAGGACGATTCCCTTGGGCGCGAACGGCCCGGTGTCGATCAGGCGGGAAGCCGCGCCGGAGAAATAACCGATCGGGTTGGGCTGCGCGGGCGTCAGCGGATCGTGGCTCACCTCCAGGGCGTAGGGATCCAGCAGAAGCTTGTTCGGGTTGAAACGATTTCCCTGCTGGTCGACATCGGCCGCGAATCCGGCCGCCGCTCCGGGAGTCCAGGCTGCATCGAAAACCCAATTCGGACCCCATGCGCGGTAGCCATAGAAAATCGTGTCTTGGAGTCCAGCCGCCTTCAGGTCCGCCATTTGGACGGTGAACGTGAAGCTGCCGCCGGCCTCCGTTGCCATTGCCTGCCGCAGGATTGGTGCGGCTCCCGTGGCGGCCGCGTAAATCCAGATTTCCAGGCGAGTGGCGCGCGGCGCACTGACTCGGAAAGCGGCTTCCGACTTGCCGGCCAAGAAACGCGCACCTAAGAAAAAGGCTTCCATGAATCATGCCGCCGCTATACGGGAAACGTGCCGACAATCTGAGCTTGAGCCGCGGCATCGAATACCTTGACGAACGTGGTCCGCAAGCTGGCGTTGTAGTAGCAGGCGTTCACCGCGGAGGCCGCCAACTCGTCCGCGGCGGCGCTGTCACTGCCGGCCGCGATCACCGGGACCGGAGTTCCGTTCACCGCGACCGAGACGGGCGCGGCCGTATCGAGCATCGCGACATAATAGTACGTTTCAACCGGAGGAAACTTGTCGTACGTGCGATTGAGAGTCACTGTCTGTACGCGAGACGCGCCTACGCGCAAAAACTGGGATACTTCCGTCAGACGGTAAATCCCGTTCGCCTGGGCCTGTGTACTTACCTTGTCGTCAAGGTACAGTTCATAAGTACTGTCCGGACCTGGGTAGATGTCGAAAGTCAAGGGATTTTGTGCCGATTGCCCCACAAACTGCTCAATTTCGCGATGCGGGATGACGGCTCCGGCGCGCACGTACATCGGCACCAGATCGAGAGGCACATACCAGTTGATCGATTGGCCGCCCGGGGATGGTCCCTGCAATGGCGCCTGGTTGTCGGTGTAGGCGTACCAACCGCTCCCGGCCGGCAGATAGACGTTGCGGTTTTGCGATCCGCGTTGAATTACCGGAGCGATCAGCAGATTCTGGCCCACCATGAACTGGTCGTCGAGATGCTGATAGACGTTGGAGTCGGAGCGGTCGGTCAGAAACATCGGACGGCAAATCGGCATTCCGGTTTGCGTCGATTCATACAGCGCGTCGTAAAAGAGCTGCAAGAGCTTATAGCGGATCTCGATATACTTGCGGCAAATCGAAGGGACCGGTTCGCTATAAGCGAAGGGCTCCTGGAATTGCTTATTGTAGCCATCGTAATGGTTGCGGAACCATCCAAAAAAGGCGCTCATGGTGGTCCATCGGACCAGTAACTCGGGATCGGTGATGCCGCCAATTATCTGTCCGTTTTGAATACTGGGGTTTCCATAGCCTTGAGTACCGTTTGCCGGGTCGTTCCCACTGGTGGATGAGGTGGCAAAGCCGCCGACATCGGATCCCGACAAAGGCTGGCCGGACAGGCCGAAGTTCAGAATCTCCGGAATCAGGATGGAGAGGAACTTCCAATCCGAAGCCGAATCGCCGGTCCACGTCGCGGCATACCGCTGCACTCCGGCGAAACCGCCTCGCGCGATGATGAAGGGACGTTTATCGACCCCGCTCTGCTTTCGCAACGCAACCAGGCCTTCATATGTAGCGCTGATGAGGTTCAACGCAAAGACATTGTGAATGCGCGCGTGGGCCGTCATGGAATCCGAGGTGAAGTCGTATACCAGCAGGTCCAGGGCCAGCGTTTTCCATGGCATGGAATCCGAAACGCTCGGCTGCGTGGCGGGATCGGTCATATCCTGCCAGACCATTTCCAGTCCGGCGTCGAGCAGGGATTTATACAGAGTCCCCCACCACGCGCGGACGTCGAGCCTACCTAAGTCGGCGTAGTACCCATAAGTTCCGAGTGGAATGCATCCCGCACAGTTGCAACTGGGGTCGAAGGGGTGGCCAGGCGCTGGATACGGGTTGGTACCCTGGTTACATCCGTAACTCTCGTTGGTGACGAACGGGCCCGGATTGGGCGGCGCGGGCGCATCTTCCCGGACGTCCAGAAAGAACGCATTCTGTGCGAGGCCGCTTTGCAACACACTATATGGCGAGGCAACGCCGCTTTCATCCAGAGGCTGAATGGTCACGATTCCGGTTATATTCACACTGGCTTTGAAGCCGTTCGCCGCCAGGTCCTGGAACGTGGTCTGCCCTCCGTTGGGAAACTTCATGGGACTCGCCGTGAAGGTCCGGTAGTTATTCTGAAAATCCACGTCGATGTGAACTCCGTCGATCGGAATGCGCGCGGCGCGGTACGCCATTGCGGCGGCCATGACTTTATTGTGATCGTAGTAGCCATAACAGCCCTGATGGTAGCCAAGCACCCACATCGGGGGCAGCGCGGGCGGACCCGTGAGCGTGACATATTGCTGGATGACTTCCCCGGTGTCCTGGCCGGCCATGAAGTAATAGTCGATCTCGCCGTACAAGGCCCCAAAGTAGTACTTGCCAAACATATCGCCTGGCGTGGAACTGACGCCGATATTGAAATAGGACTGCGATTCGTTGTCCAGAAAGATCCCGTAACTGTATGGCGAATTCGTAGGCTGTCCGTTGGCATCCAAGGGATTTGGATTGTCTTCAATCAGGAACGGGATCGAATTGTAGAGTGGCTCGCTCGGGTTTAGCGGGCCGGGCGCGGGCGGGCCGGGCGGCACTACATTGCCCCCACTGTACTTGAAGTTATCGTAATTGAAAAACGTCATCGACGTTTCGTTCATGCGAAGCGTATTGCCGCCTTTTTCTCCGAATCCGAAGTAATTGGCGTTGGCCGGATACTGCTTGAAATTCGCTACCGCCTCTTTGCCCGGAATGTAGACGAGCCCCTGGTCGGTATCGGTACTGATTAGTTGGCCGTTCCGGTAAACCTGGATCGTCATCGGCTGAAACAATACGTCCAGACGGATTCCGCCAAGGTCTACCGAAAGCTTCTGAGCGGTTTGCTGCAACACATTGATGTTTGCCGCGCCCAGGTTGGAGTTGACCACGGCGAACGATCCGTCATGCGTATAGTCGCCCTTCGGATTGAAGCGTACGCGGAAGGCACTGGGGCCAAGAATATAAATCTTCAGAACCGGCGCTGGCATGCCGATTCCCGGACTGACTCCCGTAAGTGTAAAGATAGTGCCGGCTTGTGTGCACGCCGCGACCGGCCCGAAGGACATCCAGGAGACCCGGCTGTTCGGCGTGAACTGGTCGACTCGCACAAAGGTAAACGAGGAATTGGAGGAATCCATAGTTGATGCCTCTATTTGCTGCCCGGGGCGGATTTCTTGCCAGCGGGAAGAGACAGGAACCATGGAGAACCAAGCCACGCACTCGCGTTTGCAGGCATGAAACCTCCTGAGAGCGGACCTAAGGATCGCCTATCCGGCGAATGCCGCGGACCGTGCGGCTGTGACCTCAAAACACCCGCGGCGTTGAGGTCCTTCGAACTTAGCACGGACCTACAATGAATTCAAGGAAATTTAATAGTCCCTCAAACAAGCAAGTGTAACAAGCAAGAGCTTTGATATCGTCATGAATCTGTGACGAACGGTTCCGCGATGCCCCGGCCAGCACCCTGTGCCATTCCCGGCTGCCATTTGATATGCTCTAACGGACGCTTATGCTACGTAAAACCATTCTCATTGGGGCGACCCTCGCCGTTGTTATCCCGCTGCTGCTGCTCGCTCAGCAGCAAGAGAAAATCGACCTGAACGCGATCCACAAGCTCAAGACCGCCGAGTTCGGCGGAGGCGGCGGTGGTGGAGGCCGCGGCGGCGGTGGTGGCGGACGGGGCATGGTCCCGATTATGGACACCATGTACAACTTGACGGACCGTTTCGGCCCGCGCCTGACGAACTCTCCTCAATTCCGCGCGGCCGGTGAATGGGCCGTAACCAAGCTCAAGGAATGGGGCCTGAGCAATGTGCAACTGGAAAAGTGGAGCACCGCCGGAGGACGCGGCGGATCCATCCCCAGTTGGGAGATGAAGCACTTCTTCGCCGCCATGGTTGAGCCCACCTACATGCCAATCATCGGCTACCCGCAGGCATGGACCGGCAGCACCAACGGCACGGTGACCGGCGAAGCCGTACTCGCCCAGGATTCCACTCCCGAAGACATGGCCAAGTGGCACGGCAAGCTGCAAGGTAAATTCGTGCTGATCGCTCCCATGGCGGCCGGCGCAACCAGTGCGGCCCTGGAACTTCCCTTCCCAACCACCCCCCTGGCGAATCGCTACACCGATCAGGAACTGGCCGACCTGGTCCCCGACGTTATTCCCGGTGGTGGCGGGCGTGGCGGACGTGGCGGGCGCGGCGGACAGGCCAACGCGCTGGCGGCCATGACCCCGGAAGAACGCCAGGCATTCCAGGAGAAGCAGGCGAATTTCTGGAAAGATGAGGGCGTGGCGGCCACCATTACCGCCAACGCGCGCGGCGAAAGCGGCACGGTCTTCGCCAGCAACGGCGGACCCCGCTCCGGCGACCCAACCAAGAACATCCCCGCCGTGGCCATTACCGCTGAGAACTATAACCGCATTGTCCGCCTGCTGGAGCACAACGTTCCGGTCAAGCTGTCATTCGACATCAAGAACGAATTCGACACCACCCAGACCGACGCGTTCAACGTGATTGCCGAAATCCCCGGCGCCACCAAGCCCAACGAACTCGTGATGGTGGGCGGCCATTTCGATTCCTGGCACATGGGCACCGGCGCCACCGACAACGGCGCGGGCAGCGCCGTCGCCATGGAAGTGATGCGGCTTCTCAAAACCACCAATCTCAAGATGGACCGCACCGTCCGCATGGCGCTGTGGAGCGGTGAAGAGGAGGGATTGCTCGGATCGCGAGCTTACGTCACCAAACATTTCGCCGATACGGCTACCATGAAGCCCACGGCCGAACACGATGGCTTCGCCGGCTACTTCAACATCGATAACGGCACCGGACGCATCCGCGGCATTTACCTGCAGCAAAACGAAATGGTCCGGCCGATTTTCGAACAGTGGTTCGCCGCGCTGAAGGACCTGACGCCCGGCGTAATTACCATTCGCAATACCGGCGGCACCGACCACCAGTCGTTCGACGCCGTGGGTCTGCCCGGCTTCCAGTTCATTCAGGACGAAATGGACTATGAAACCCGCACGCACCACTCCAACATGGATGTCTTCGACCGCATCCAACAGCAGGACATGGAGCAGATGGCCGTGATTGAAGCGGCGTTTGTGTACAACGCGGCCACGCGCGCGGAAAAATTGCCGCGCAAGGATCTGCCCGCTCCGCAAGCCGGCCGTGGCGGCGGCCGCGGCGGCGGTCAGTAGTTCACTAGCTCAGCCAGCCTGCTCACCCCCTCGCGAAAAACCTCGGGGAGGGTGAGCAGGCTGATTACCAGAAAGGCCTCGGCTTCGAAGTCATAAAAGAAGCCGGGTTGCACCAAGACGTCCTTACGGGCCAAAAGTTCCAGCGCCCACTCTTCTTCACTGCGGATTCTCGGCACTTGAAGCGTCAGATACCAGCCGCCCTCCACAGCCAGCAGACTGGCCGCGGAACCCTCCAGTTTTTGCCGCGCAAAGGTGAGGTTTTCCGCGCTACGCTCGCGGATCTGGCGCTGTACCTCTGCTCCCGTATCCAGCAGCTTCGCCGCGGCGCACTGCACCGGCGCGCCAACCGAAAGAAAGGTATCGGCGATCCATTCCAGTTTTTCCATGGCCTCGCACCGCAAGCGTTCCGGGCCGGCGCACACCATCCAGCCGAGCTTCATCTGTGGCAGTCCGGCGACCTTGGAGAGGCCGCTCAGGGAAAACGCCAAACAGTCCTCCACCGAAACCAGGCTGGTCACTCGGCCGGAATCGGGGCCGAAGGCGTAGTCGGAAAATACCTCGTCGGAAATCAGGGCCAATCCCCGATCGGCTGCCAGCCGTTCCAACGCCGCCAATTCCGGCCGCTTGAGGTACGACCCCGTCGGGTTGTTGGGATTCACCAGCACCACGGCGCGCGTGCGGTCGGTAACGGCCGCCTGAAGCGCGTCCACATCGATGGACCAGCCGCCGTGATACGCCAATGGATACTGGCGGACTTCAAGCGATTCCATGTTGGCGAGGAATTCTAATAGCGGATAGGAGGGTCGCGGCGCCAGCACTTGGTCGCCCGGATTGGCCAGCAGCTTGAACAGGTAGGCATACGCTTCGCTGGTGCTGGCGGTGAGCAGAATGCGGCGGACGTCCACGCTGTGGCCGCGCGCGGCGTAGTAGCGGACCACCGCGTCGCGGGCCGCCACGGATCCGGCCGGCAACGGTTCATAGGCCAAAATTCGGGTGGTGGCGAATGCCTCCACGATTCCCGCGGGATAGCACAACCCGGCGTGCGTGGGATTGGATTCGGTGAGATCGAGAATCGGCGCGCCTTCACTCCGCCGGGTTTCCAGCAGCTGCGTCAAACGGTTCGGACGAAGGTCCCAATGAAAGCGCGCCGAGAACATGTGTTACTGATTGTATTCTTCGGCCGCTTCGCGCGCGGTAAGCTAATGGCTAACGGCTCATTTATGTCCATCCAATCTCAGGCCCAGTTGGACAAACTCAGGATCGTCGGACGCATTGTTCGGCTGGCGCTCGACGCCACCGCTGCGGCGGTGCGGCCCGGCGTCACCACCGCCGAGTTGGACCGGATCGGCGCGCGAGTGCTGGCGCGGCATGGAGCCGAATCCGCGCCCCCGAAGGTCTACGGCTTTCCGGGCGCGCTCTGTATCAGCATCAATGATGAAGCCATCCACGGCATTCCCGGAGCCACGGTGGTCCGCGCGGGCGACCTGGTGAAGTTGGACCTGGTCGCCGAAAAGGACGGCTTCTTCGCCGACGCCGCCGTCACCGTCGCGGTGGGCGAGGTGAGCCCCACCGCCCGAGCCCTGGTCCGTTGCGCCGAAAGCGCATTCCACCTGGCCGCTCGGACGGCGAGGGCCGGCAATCGCGTGTCCGCCATCGGCCGCGCCGTGGAGCGCGAGACCGTGCGCTGCGGCTTTCAGGTGATCCGCGAGTTATGCGGCCACGGCGTAGGGCGCACCATCCACGAGCCGCCAACCGTCCCCAACTACCACGATCCGCGCTTCAAGAGCCGTCTTACGGAAGGCCTGGTAATCACCATCGAGCCGATCCTTTCGGCTGGCAGCGGCCTGGCTGCGGTCGCCAGCGATCGATGGACTGTCCGCACGACGGATGGCAGCCTCTCCGCGCACTACGAGCACACCATCGTCATCACGAAAGGCGAGCCGATTCTGCTGACGGCTGCTTGAATTTGGGCTGAGATTGCAGCTTCCTGCCATCCCCGGCGCCGTCGTCAAACCGCCGCTACCGCGCTTCCTTTTTCACCAGTTTAATTTCGAACAGCTTGGGCCAGCACTTTCCGGTAACGAACAGGCGATCGTGTTCCGCGTCGTAGGCGATACCGTTCAGCACATCGGTTGGATTTTCATTGGGCGCCTCGACCCGATCGCTTTGGCTTAGCAGTCCGGTAAGATCGATCCAGCCAACCACCTTGCCGGTCTTGGGATCGATCCGCACGATCCGGTAGGTCATCCAGATGTTGGCATAGATCTCGCCTTTCACCCATTCCAGTTCGTTCAGGTTCTCGACGGGCTTACCGTCCTCGGTGACCTTGATGACGCCGGTTTCCTTAAGCGTCTCGGGATCCCAGATGCGGATCTCGGCCGCGCTGGCGTCCGCGTCTACCGTACGCGACCCGTCCATGTAGATCTGTTTGCCATCGGTGGTGAAGGCCCAGCCCTGGCCGGGATAGTGAAACTCGCCCTTCTGCTCAAAGGTGGCGAAGTCGTAGATGAATCCGACCTCGGTCTGGTAGGTGAGCTGATACAGCTTGTCCTTCCACTTGACAATTCCTTCTCCGAAATACTCGTCGGGCAGCCGATGTTCCTGCACCACCTCACCGGTTTCAAACTTCACCTTGCGCACCACGGACTGCCCTTTCAGCCCGGTGCTTTCATACAGAAACCCATTGAGGTAAAACAGCCCTTCAGTGAAGGACGCGCGGTCGTGAGGATATACGTGGACCACCTCGTACCCGTATTCGGGAACCGCTGCCCGCAAGCCCGGACTTGCGGCGTACACCGCCAGTGCCCCCACAGCTATGAGAGTGCGCATCTCTAGATAGTAAACGTATTCGGAAAGGACCGCTATGCGGCAGCACCCTTGTCCTGCCGTTGCGGCTATCGCGATCGCGCGGGAGGCGTGCAGGCCGCCCCGACGCCATCTGCCGCGACCGCCGCAGCACGCGAAGTAGCGCTCGCGGGAATCGCCGCATCGGGATCGGAACTCAGTTCCCGGACGAGCGTGCGAAGTTGCTCCGCACTGACCACCTGCGTCTGCCTTCCATTCACGAATACGGTAGGCGTGGCGCGGATTCCGTTCTCCGCGCCGAAGGTCACATCCTGTTCCACCTTCTTCGCCATCCGCCGTTCATCTAGACAGGCCGTGAACCTGGCGTTGTCGAAATTGGAAAGGGTTCGGACATAGCCAGCTACGCGTTCCTTCAGGTTGTCGCGGCTGAGTTCCCGTTGATGCGCGAACAGGTAATCGTGCACCTTCCAGAAATGAACGTCGCCCTGCTCCTGAGCGCAGGCCGCTGCTTCAGCCGCGGGCCGTGCCCACGGGTGCATAGCGAGCGGGAAATAGCGATAGACCACCCGTAGGTGGTCCCCTTGACCCGCCATCGTGTCCCTCACTGTATCCGCCATACGCGCACAGTAGGGGCACTGAAAATCGGAAAAATCGCAACGGTGACTGGCGCGCTATCCGGTCCCATGGAGGGGAGCCCCGCATGGGCGAGCCCCGCCTGCAACGCCTGACGGTTCCTCAACTCCTCCTGAATGGGATCGACCCGGGAATCCATCAGGTCGCGCGTGAGGAACCGGAAATCCGGCGAGGCGACCAGCTCCATTCGGAAACCGGAGAGCCCACCCTTCGCACGGAAAACCATCTTTTGAAAACAGCTGGAACCGAACGGAGTGGTTTTCGCGATCTCGAGTGGAACGCCAGCCGGGACCCTGAACTTCTTTTGGACAAAGTCGATGAGGCGCGCCTTGTCGGCCTCCCGCGGCGGGGCGCAGGCGGTGGACATCCGGAGGCCGCAGTTGGTCAGGCAAGCAGCCCCGAGCGCGGCGGCGAAGACCACGGCTACCCTATTCATTTGGTCCCTCCCCCGTTTCCGTGCTGATCCGCCACCAGAATCACGTCGTAGATAGTGGCTGGCCGCTGGCCGTTGACTGGCTTCCGCCACACAATTTCGCCACGGTACCGAAAGAGGTTCCCGTAGGCGTCCAGCCAATGGGAGCTGCTGTACGCAAGGGAAATCGCGCTCACACCCGCTTGCTGCATGGTAAGCAACTCGTTTGGCTGAGAGACGCCGTCGTGGTTCATGTCCACCCAGATCAGGAGCTTCGAGAACACTGCGTCTTTTGCGGTGATCCAGCCGTCGCCATTGCCTCCGTTAGCCGGCAGGTCGTACACCGAGAGCGCACGGAAACCGTTTCTTCCACCCTTGGCGCCGGCGGGCTGGGGCGAGACATTGCCAAACAGCTCGGCTCCATCGTCAATCTTTCCGTTGCCGTTCCGGTCGAGGGCCAACCACCCGACGTTGGCCCGTTCGGCGGTCCAGGAAGTTTGGACCGGCCCGTTGCCGGAAAAGTTGAATTTGACGCCATTCTGCTCGTTCGTCATCAGGAACCCGGAGCCGCCGAGGTCGATGATGATGGGGTCGTCGAACACACAATCCGGTATGTCACAAACATCGCAACCGCAGTTTCCAGAGCAGCAATCGGCATCGCTGTTGCAGGAATCGTCGTATCCCCCGCAGTCACCACCGTCGCCGCCATCGCCGCCATCTCCGCCATCTCCGTTTCCAGCGCACGGATCGTTGCAGAGACATCCCCCGGCTCCGTTGGATTCCATGGTTCCACACTGCCCGCATGCCTGGCCGCAGGTGCTTCCGCACGGGTCGTTGCAGTAGAAGCCCCCGTCGCCGTCCGATTGGTAGGAGCCGCATACTCCGCAAGACCCGCTGCACGGGTCGTTGCAGGTACCGTCACTCTGGATCGTTCCGCAGTTCCCGCACGCGTCGCCTTGACAGTGCCAGGCATTATCCGTGCCGCAAACGGGGTTGGTGCCCCCTGAGCACGTCAGAACCGGGCACGAGTTGCAGTTTTGTGCGCTGGCCGTCCCAAGCGCCCCAAGCCCAAGAACTGCCAGCCAGAGGGCAAGACAGGTAACACGTGCACCCAATGTCTTCAGGCCTCGCGCACGTCTTGACTCAGTTTCCGATGAGCTTCGTATATACATAGTTCTCCTCTATATTTGGAGCCTTCACCTAGAACGTCGAAGATCGGGATCAGTAGTTCCCAGCCGAGCGCCTGGCCTGCCCCCCGCACGGGACCTTCAGTGATCTGCTCCCATCTGGTGACGAGCGCAGAACTCTCGATAGGCCGCCGCCTTGGCCCGGCATGTTTGCTGCAACTCGGCAAGGGCCCTGCCTTGTGTAGCTGCACCCTTGTCGGGCGACGTGATTGGGAGCCCGGCCAGTCCTTGGATCTTCCCCAGCATCTGCCAACGTGTGTTTCGGACTCCCGCGAGAAAGTCTGGCAGAACATCCTTACCAGCAAGCCTCAAATCGCTTAGACGGACGCCTGGGAGCGATACGCCTTCCAAGGACTGGAGGGCTTCAGCAGGAGATTCGGGCAAAGCGCCGATCACCTGTCTCAGCTTCGTCACCCCCTCGTCCCCGACGTAACTTGCTGGTCCCCGCTCAAGGATGCTCGCGATTCGCAAGCCCTCCGCCATCCTTCCGAGGCGATTCACACGAATGCAGGCGATTTCCTTCTCCATGCCGTCCCCCGTGCCGTCGTCAAAGACCACGGCGGATGCCTCCGCTGTCCGCCCAGCCGGCTGCGCACCCGGCTGAATGGGTATCCAGAGGGTGTAGCTACTTCCGGCAGCGAGCCCTGAGGAGCCCGAATCGAAATAGTCGACGGTGTAGCTTGCTCCCCGCCCCAGTGAAATGCAGAAGGCCGTTATTAGCTGGCCTCCTACGTTCGTAAACACCAGTCCAACCCTCGAGGGAGCTACCTCGACTGAACTCAGGTGCATCTCGGCTACGCCTGCTCCTTCATGCCAGCCGCGCAACGGGTCCTGCGCCCGGGTAACCCCTCCGATGGCTCCAAGGAGGGTCAACAACATTGCCGTCGCACGATGTGTCTCCATAATGTTCCGCCTTTCCTCTCAGAATAAGTGCCAACAACTGCGGACTCCGCGCCTCCACCGACAACCAAGCCGCGGAGTCGAGGAGGGCGCGCGCGTCGTGCTCTCATTGGCAGCCCGAGCACGTGTGGGTTATTTTGGCTTCTATTGGTGGGTCGCTCGTGTGCTGGCACTGGATTGAGGAAATGTACCATCCAAGTAACCCAACCGGCGGAATACAAGAATCCGCGCAACACGACCAGTAGTTGACAGTAGTGTCGTTGTAGGCAATCTGGAGGAACTGGCCGTCGGTGGCTTGGATCGGCTGGAAGTCGGGCCAGCACTCTTGCTGTTTATACGGCCCCGAGATTGTCCCGGCGTTGTTGCAGGACGAGCTGAAGCCAACCACTCCCGAACCGAACAAGGAGATGTTGCCAGCATCATAGTTGTCGGGAAACGTGACATCGGGGTACAGCATCGACTTGGTAACTGTGCCGGCGCACCCGTTCCCCCCGGCGCAGGTATTGGAGTCTTGCTCGCTCGGGGTTCCCCACCATGGCACGCAAGCCGCGAATGCAACCAGCGACACCCCGATCAGCGCCCCGGAAATCATGCCCGCCGATTTCATCGATCCGCTCAGATCTGTCCCTTTTGTCATTTATTGAGCACCTCGTGTCTTTATTCCGATTGCGATTGCGCGGAGCGCCGGGTTTCCGCCCTACCTGCTTCCAGCGGCGTCGGCCGGTCCGAGCAGCAGCGGAGAGATCCCGCAGCTCGCGCTGGCGGCATCGCAGCACAAGCCGGTCACCGGCTCCGGCACGCACGTGGTTCTGCCCCGTGCGCTTTCGAGAAATGCCCGTACCGCTGCCCTGTTCCTTTGGCCGCTCAGTAGCAGAGGCCCAGGCAGAATGAAGGACCCGATCAGACTGTTTAGCTGGACCGAGCCAACGACGTCATCGATAGCTAATACCGGGGGGAAGCCGGGACGCGGTCCAAACAGGAAGACTGCGGCATATTGACGTTGCCTTCCCTCAAACGTCATCGATACCGTCATCCTTACGTATCTCGTATACTCGCCTGGACCCAGGATCCGGTCGTACAGCGGCTGGGTGGACCTTTGGGACGAGTTCTCCGCGTCAACCCAACGCAGATTGGCGACATTCGCGAAGACAGGCTTGGAGCGCTCGCTCGATACGGTCCACGACACGATGGCCGTTTCCAAAACCCGCCCCGCTCGCGGCGTCGCAATCTCACGTTCGGGCGTGGCCAGGAGGTCAGAAGTCGGACCGGTCCTCAGGTCGGAGATCGCAATCGTAAAATCCGACTGGGCGTCGGCATTCGTATCGAGGGCCGACAGGTGCACGTTGCACCGAAGCCAATCCGCCCTTGCCGCAATTGCCAGCTTGGCGTAGGTGGCCCGGGCCGCCAACTCGTCGCCGATCCACGCAGGTTGGGTTTGTGCAGGCCCTACGCAAAGCATCGTAACGAACGCAATCCAGATCATTCGTTCGTACATCGTCTTTCCTCCGCTCAATCCATATTCATACTGCTATGTCCGATTATCCATGTCGCTCCCTCCGGCGCCAAGTACCATTTCTTGTAGAATTCTTGCCGCCCTTTGCGCACCACGCACAGCCCCGGGCGCGCGGCCTGTGCGTGAGCGGAAGCTACGCCCGAATGTCGTCGGATTCGCAACGCCGACAGCCATCGCAACCTCCTTTAGAGGGGTGCTCGTATTGACAAGCAATTCCAGGGCGCGGTCCGCCCGAATGAAGGCGAGCATCCTCCCGGGACTCACTCCGGTCTGTTGGCGAAACAGGCGGGCGAAGCGCGAAACGGACAGGCCCGCCTCGCAGGCTAGGTCAGCGAGGCTCAACGGGGAGCCGTAGTGGCTGACCATCAACCGGATCGCCGCGGCGATTCTAAAATCCAAACAGTGCGCCGCACCAGATTCGCCCGAGATCGCCGGGGGGGGTAATATCAGACATTTACTCTTTTGGCTTGCATTGTCGGCCACAGATCGGCCGGCCAACAATAGTAAAAGGTATGATGATCCGAAATCATAGCGATGTCAAGCCTGACGGCATAGGGTTTTTCCTTTAGCTGTCGCTAAGTTTGCCGGTTGAAACCATCTCGGGACCGTATCGCGAACTTCGATGCGCGTGGACCGGCGCCTACGGCGAAGGGCCTGCCTTCCCTCACAAGCAATGCCGTTCGCCGGTCCAGTCGATTCTTGCGTTTCACGGCCCCGCACCTCCATCCGCCATCGAGTATCCTGAATTAGCCCCTATGCAACTGGAACAAATCCAAGAACAAATCCGCAATCAGAACCTCGACGGGTGGTTGTTCTTCGACCACCACCTGCGCGATCCGCTGGCCTACCGCGTGCTCGGCCTCTCCACCACGCCCGTCCCCACGCGCCGCTGGTATTATTTCATTCCCGCTACAGGCGAGCCACGCGGGATGGAGCACCGCATCGAACGCAAAATGCTCGGCGATCTGCCGGGCGATCGCATCCCCTATTCGAGCTGGGGCGAACAGGTGGACGCCCTGCGGAAGATCACGGGCGGCCACGGCAAAGTGGCCATGCAGTATTCGCCGATGTGCGCCGTGCCCTACGTTTCCAACGTGGATGGCGGCACCGTGGAACTGGTGCGCAGCGTGGGAGTCGACGTGGTCAGTTCCGCCGAACTGATCCAGCACTTCGAGGCGCGCTGGTCCCCGGAAGCCCTGGAGATGCACCTGGAAGCCGGCCGCCGCTGCGACAAGGTGCGCGCCGCCGCCTTCGCGCTCATTCGCGAGCGCACCCGCAACCGTGTCCCGCTGCAGGAAGTGGAGGTGAAGAACCTGGTTCGCGAAGGCTTCACCAAGGCCGGCCTGTTCACCGATCACGGACCCATCGTGGGCTGCAACGCCAATGCCTCCAACCCCCATTACGAGCCAACCGCCGAGTCTACTTGCCCCATCCAGCCCGGCGATTGGGTGCTTCTGGACATGTGGTGCAAACTGGACCAGCCCGGCGCTCCCTACTACGACATCACCTGGACCGCCTACTGCGGCGAGCATCCGCCGGACAAGATCCGCGAGGTCTTCGGCATCGTGGTGGCGGCCCGCGACGCGGCCATCGAGCGCGTCATGAGCGCCAAAGCGTCCGGCTATCCGTTGCGCGGTTTTGAAGTGGACGACGCCTGCCGCGCCGTCATCGTCAAAGCCGGCTACGGCGAATGGTTCACGCATCGCACCGGCCACTCCATCGGCGTGGAAGTGCACGGCAATGGCGCCAATATGGACAACCTGGAAACCCACGACGATCGGCGCGTGGTGCCGTGGACCTGCTTCTCCGTTGAGCCGGGCATCTACCTGCCCGAATTCGGCGTGCGCAGCGAAATCGATATGTTCATCGGCGAGAACGACGCCCGCGTCACCGGCGAAATCCAGCGCGAGATGGCGCTGCTCTAATGCCGGCGCAGGCGTTGGCCGCGGTTGCCACGCTGCTGACTTTCGCCGCGCACGGCGACCGCATTGAATTTACGCTGGACCACGGCAGCGCGGACCTGCAGTGGTACTCGGACAGCACGTTCCGGTTCCGGCGCTCGCTCGAAGCGCCGCTCGCGCCGTTGCCGCGTCCGGAAGCCAAACCCATCACCATCCGGATCGACGATGCGCCCGGCGCCCTGCACATCCGGTCGGAATCCATCGAGGTGGTGATTCAGAAGCATGGTCTGCTGGTGAGCGTTCTCCGCTCCAAGGGCCAGAGCCTGATGAAAGATCTCTCCGAACCGGCCGTCTCCGGACAGGGGGTCGCCTGGGAACGCGAGTCGCCGCCCGGGGAGCGCTTCTACGGCCTGGGGCCGCGTCCCGACCCGCACTTCGACCTCACCGGGAAGGCGGTCTCCGCCTCCATCCCATTTCTGATTTCTACCGCCGGCTATGGCGAATTCCATACGGGAACCGGGCCGTGGCGCTTCGATTTCACCGCCGCCGGACGGTACCGGATTGAAGCTCCGCGCGTCGACTACTTCTTCTATTTCGGTCCGCCGCCCAAGGAGATCTTCCGCGAACACGCTCACTCCGGGGACACGTCCCCGCCCTGGCCATACCCGGCGCCGGCGGTTTCGTGGCCGGGCTTGCACGACGCGCTGCTATCGATGGTGCAGGGCGCCATGTCGGGTGTCATCTATCCTTCCTTCGACCTTGGAAAATTCGCCGATGCCGACCCGGCCCTGAGGCTGCGCGCCCGGCAACTCGGGTCGCTGGTGACGCGGGTGATTCCGGGCTCCGTCGGGCTTAGCGATTTCCGCAACCAGTTGAAGTCGTTTTTCACGGTCTATTCCACCGAATCCGATTACCACGGGCATCCCACCTGGCATCCCCTGCCCTTCCAATTCCCGAACGATCCGGAGTGCGCGCTGCATGCCGACGAGTTCCTGCTCGGCGACGAAATGCTCATCGCGCCGATCACTGACGGCGCCGGCAAACGCCAGGTGTACTTGCCGCAGGGCATCTGGACCAACCTGGAAACCAACCAGGCGATCCAAGGGAAGACCACCATCACCGTAGAGACGGCGTCGCTCCCGGTCTTCGCGCGCAATGGCGCCATCATTCCGCTGGATGCCCCCGGCGGCATGGCGTTGCACTATTTCCCCAAACTGGGCGGCGAGTTCTTCCTGCTGGAACAGGACACCGGCGAGTATTCGCAGATCCATGCCTCACCCGCCGCCGACATTATGCGGCTCGAAATCGAGTCCAAGAAGGACCGCCCCTGCCAGTGGGTGGTGCATCACATCGATCGCCCGTCCAGCGTGAGTTTCGAACAGCGCGTATATCGAGAGGCGGCATCCCCCGGCGTGCTGACGGAGGGCACGTGGTATTACGACGCCCAAAACCGGAATCTGCACATTCGCGTGGACGTGAAAGCCGGCGAAGATAACATCATCAACCTGGCGTTTTAAGGGCGCCGGACCCGTGCCCCTAACCCGTCTGCCCTATTGGCTCAGTTCCTGGCACATCCCCGGCATGCCGCGGCCCATCAGTCCGATCGAACTCATCCCGAGATCCTTCAGATCCAGCCGGCTGGCGGCATCGGCCGCGCCGCCGCCACAGGCCGCTTTCACTTTGCCGCGGATGGCGGCGATGGTCTGCACCCACTTCACCAGATCGGCCTTCTTGGCAACGGCGCCATGGCCCGGAATGACCGTATCGAAATCCCAGGCGAGCGCCTTCTGCACCGTGGCGTCCCATTCCTTGATGCTTCCGCCGGACGCCGTATCGCAGAAAGGCGCGCCGCTCGTGACGAACAGATCGCCGGTGTGCAGAACCCGCTCGGACGGGAAAAACACCATCGCGTCACCGTTGGTGTGGCCGCGGCCGAAGTGTTTCGTCAGCACCTCTTTGCCGCCCAGAAAGACCTGCGCCTCGTCGCTGAAAGTGATCTGCGGCAGGCCCGGCATATTCCCGGCCACCATGTTGGCGCGCGCCTGCTTGTGGATCAGGATCTCGGCGCCGGCCGCCAGCATGGCCTGGTTGCCGCCGGTATGATCTCCATGCTGGTGGGTGTTGAGGACGTAGCGGATCGGCTTATCGCTGACCGTTTTCACTTTGGCCGCAATTTGCGGCGCGTCCTGCGCGAACTTATCGTCCACCACCAGGACGCCTTCGCTGGTCGGCATCACGGCCACATTTCCGCCGTCGCCGATGATTACATAAATGTTGTCGCTCACCTTTTCCATGGTGAGCTGGGCAGGCGGCTGTCCTTGCGACCACGCCAGCCACAAACCCGCGGCGCCGAACGCCACCAGCGCGGCACGCACAAGCGATTCCCTTCGAAGATGCATGGGTTCTATTATGCTACGAACTCATTCGCACCGCAGCGCCGAAACCGGGTCGATCCGCGTAGCCCTCCAAGCCGGAATGTACGTAGCCACCAGGGCCACCAGCCCGAGCACCGCGACTCCCGCCACAAACGTCACCGGATCGGTGGGCTTCACAGCGTACAGAAGCTTCGTCATCAGCCGCGACAAAAGCAGCGCTCCCGCCCCGCCTGCAACGGCGCCGGCCGCGGCCAGCGCCATTCCCTGCCGCAGCACCATCCACAGCACGCCCGCCCGGCTTGCGCCCAACGACACGCGAATGCCGATCTCGTGCGTCCGCCGCGACACGGCATAGCTCATCACTCCGTAAATCCCCACCGCGGCCAGAGCCAGCGCCACGGCCGCGAACATCCCGAGCAGCAGCATCTCGAACCGCGGTTCCGCGGTGGCGTCGGCTACTACCTGGTCCATGGTTGCCACTTCCGAAATCGGCAGGTTCCGGTCGAACCGCCAGACGGTCTCCTTGACCGCCGGCGCCAGCGCCGCGGGATTCCCCACCGTTCGAACCACCAGCGTGAGGTAAGAGAAGTGCGGCGCGGAATCGCCCAGAAACGCGCGGTGCTGGAACGCCGCCAGATAGGTCTCGGGTTCGGGCTCGTCCGCCCAGCTTTCCTGTTTGGCGTCTTTCACCACGCCGGCAATGATCACCCACTGGGGCTTGCCGCCTTCGGCTGTTCCGAACGAAATCCGTTTTCCCAACGGATCCTCGCCGGGCCAATAGCGCCGGGCCGCGCGTTCGTTGATCAGCACCACTCCGGGCGCGTCGAGCGTATCGCTTTCCGCGATGTCGCGCCCGCGAACCACCGGCAGCCTCATTGAGGCCAGATACCCCGGCGTGACGATACGGTATGCGCTGATTGGCCCCTCGCCCGGCCGCGGCTCCGGCCGGCCCTCGATGCGGAACCCCCAGCCCCACAGATCGCCCAACAGCGGCAGGTGATTGATGGCTCCCGCCGATTCCACCCCCGGCAGCCGCCGCACCCGCTCGATCAGTTCGCGGTAGAACACCTCGCGCCGGCTCCGGTCAGCCTCGCTCGATCCCGCCACCGACACCACCAGGGACAGCACGTGGTGCGGATTGAATCCCGGGTCGACCGCCTGCAGCGCCGCGAAACTGCGGATCATCAAACCCGCGCCGATCAGCAACATCAGCGCGAGGGCGACCTCCGACGTCACCAGCAGACTCCGCACCCGGTTTCCGCGGATGCCTTCGCTACCGCCGCGGCCGCCTTCTTTCACCGCGCCCGCCAAATCGGAGAGCGACGCGTGCATAGCCGGGACCAGTCCGAACAGCAGGCTCGCCAACAAGGTCACGCCTTGCAGAAACACCACGGCCCGCAGATCGATAGCAACGGTCTGCACCCGTGGGAGGTTCGGCGGACTGAGCGCCACCAGCGCATGAGTCCCAAAGTAAGCCAGCAGGAGTCCGGCCGCGCCGCCCATCGCCGCCAGTAGCAGGCTCTCCGCGAAGAACTGGCGGATCATGCGCGACCGTCCAGCGCCCAACGCCGCGCGCACCGCGATTTCCCGTCTTCGCGCCGCCGCGCGCGCCAGCAACATATGCGCCACGTTGGCGCAGGCAATCAGCAGTACGAAGCCCACAGCGCCCAGCAGCACCAGCATGGGCGTTTCCACTTTGCCCACCACGTTCTCTTTCAGCGGCGTTACGCGGATTCCGCGGTTGGTCCCCGGATACTGCCGCTCCAGCCGCGCCGTGATCGACGCGACCTCCGTGCGGGCCTGCGCCAGGGACACACCCGGTTTCAGCCGCGCGAACACCCGCAGATGATTGGAATCGCGATTCACCCGTTCCGTAAGAACATTCGGAACCCACAACTCGGCATGCGTGGCCCAGAACGGCGCGAACTGGAACTCCGGCGGCATCACGCCGATCACGGTGTACAGTTCGCCATCGAGCCGCATCCGCGTCCCCAGCACATGGCGATCGCCCGCGAAACGCCGCTGCCACAATTTGTAACCGAGCACCACCTCGTGTTCCCTGCCCGCCTGGTCTTCGCCCGCAACAAACACGCGGCCAAGCAGCGGAGCGACTCCCAACATCGGCAATAGGTTCTGCGTCACTTTCAGACCCCACAAATGCTCCGGCGCATTCATGCCGGTCAGATTGGGCGTCCAATAGTCCGCTCCGGCCATGCCATCGAACGAGCGGCTCTGGTCGCGCCAGTCCAGGTAATTGGCAGGCGAGACGGGATCGCGGCCCAGGCGCAGCACGGTCACCAGCCGTTCGGGATCGCGATACGGCAGTGGACGCAGCAGCACCGCATTGACCACACTGAAAATCGCCGTATTCGCGCCGATTCCCAGCGCCAGCGCCACCACCGCCACCGCCGTGAAGCCCGGCGTCCGCGCCATGGTTCGCAAACCGTAATGAACATCCTGGACGAACTGTTCGAGCCATGACAATCCCCAGGCATCGCGGCTCCGCTCGCAGAGGGACGCGGTGTTGCCGAACTGGCGATGGGCTGCCGAGCGGGCGTCGCCGGGCCGCAGACCGCTCTCCCGATGCCGGCGCTCGCGCAGGTCGAGGTGCAGCCGCATCTCGTCCCGCAGATCGTTTTCGAACCGGTCCCGGCGCAACCACACCCGAATCCGGGCCGCCAGTTCACTCCATCGAAGCATCGCGTCGCCCCTTGACATAGATAGACTATGCCATTGCGAAACGGTTAGCAACACATCTTAAACCAAATGGTTGACTATTCCGGCGAAGCCATGATAGATTGTGAACCAAATGATTGAACGACATGATTGAACGACATACGCCGCTCGATCACATCTTTTCCGCGCTGGCCGATCCGACGCGCCGCGATATGCTGCGCCGCCTGGCCGAGCGCGAGCGGACCATCAGCGAGTTGGCGGCGCCATGCGACATGTCGTTCGCCGCGGCCTCCAAACATGTCCGCATGCTCGAACGCGCGGGACTCATTCGCCGCACGGTTCGCGGGCGCACGCACCATTGCCGCCTGGAACCGGCGCCGCTTGCCGACGCGCAGGCGTGGCTGAACTTCTATGAACGATTCTGGAGCGCGCGCCTGGACGCGCTCGAAGAAATGTTTCGTCCCGGCAAAAAGGAGTAGATTCACATGCCAACGATCTCTATGACACGTACCATCCATGCGCCCGCGAAGAGGGTTTTCGATGCCTGGACAGACCCCGAGCAGATGCAGCGCTGGCTGGCGCCGCACCCCAACACCGTGCGCGAAGCAACCGCGGACGCCCGCCCCGGAGGCCGCTACTCCATCGTCGTGGTGGACGCCGCCGGCAACCTCTACTCCACAACGGGCGAATACCGTGAGGTGGTTCCCGGCGTCCGGCTGGTAAAGACCTGGGACTACACCGGTCCGAACGTAATCGGCGCCATGACGTCGCTCCTCACGGTCGAGTTTCGGGAGGTAAGTCCGGGCGTGACCGAGTTGACGCTGACACATTCGGAACTACCCGACCAAAAGATCGCCGCGGGCGCCAACTATGGTTGGAAGATGTGCCTGGATCAACTGGCCGCGCTGGTGGGCAATCACTGAACCGTATAGCGGGCCTTCAATCCGAAGGGAGCGATTTCGATATCGAACTGGCTCCCGTCGCTCCGCACCATCTGATACGTACCGCGCATCATTCCCGTAGGTGTCTTCAAGGGGCACCAGGACGAATATTTGAAGGACTCGCCGGCCGCCAGCACGGGCTGTTCGCCCACCACCCCGAGGCCTTTGACCTCTTCGGTGTGGTCCAAGGCATCCGTGATGATCCAGTGACGGCTGATGAGCTGAACCGTGTCCGATCCCTGGTTGGTGATGCGGACGGTGTATTGGAATACCCAGTCGCCTTGCAGCGGCTGGGAATTTTCGGGCGAATGCCGCGACAGAACTTCGACACGGATGGACTGGGTCACCGTGTCGGACATCGGAGCGAGGTCCGTTATCGGATCATGCATGTTCAACCGCCTATCATATCAAGCGCGGTCAGCTTTCGCGTAAGGACCGGACGGGGTCGATCCGGGCGGCGCGGAACATGGGGAGCAGGCTGGCAAGAACGGCCACTCCGGTCAGGACAATGGGCGGAAGCGCGAAGCTGACGAAATCGTGACCGCCGACTCCATAGAGAAGGCTCCGCACGCCCCGCGCCAGCACCCACGAGACGGCCAGCCCGCCGAGCGTTCCCGCCAGCACGGATCGCAGGCTCGAACCGGCCACCAGCCACGCGACGCTGGAGGGACTGGCGCCCAGGGCCAGGCGGACCCCGATCTCGCGCGTGCGGCGCAGAACGCCGTGGCTGACCACACCGTAGATCCCGGCGGCCGCCAGCCCGAGCGCCAGCAGCGCGAAGCCGCCCACCAGCCAGGCAAGCGAACCGGGCGCCGCTACCGCCTGCGACACCACCGCTTCCATGGGCGCAATCTTACTGACGGCGCACGTCGCGCAGACTTCCCGGACAAGGCGCGGAAGGTTCCTTTGGAACGCGTCCGGCGAACCGCCCAGGCGAGCGGCCAGGGAGACGGTGAGCGGAGCTAAAACGGCCTGGCCCATTGGGACATAAATCTCGCCGGCCACCCAATCGGGAGGTCCGGAAATGCTGTAGCTCTTGACGTCGTCTACCACTCCCACGATGGTGCGCCACTCGCCTTGCCAGACGGGGCGGAGACGCCGCCCGATGGGATTCGTCGCGGGCCAGAAGCGCCGTGCGGTCGCCCTGCCGATGAGGACGACGAGCGGGGTGTCCTTGCGATCGCCCTTGTTGAACGCGCGGCCCTGCAACAGGCGGATCCCCAGAGTGTCGAGATGCTCGGGGGTGACGGCGGTGCTCCAGACGGTGAGTTGCGGGGATTCGGGCGGCAGCGGATGGTCTTCTATATATACGGTGCTGGCGGAGATTTCGGGAGTCAGCGGGAGCTGGCTCATCGCGGCCACGTTCCGTACGCCGGGGTACGCGGCAAGTTTGTCGAGGACCTCCTGGTAGAGAGCGACGCTCTTATCCGGAGACGCGGAAATCGAGCGGCCGGGACTGAGTTCGGCGGTCACCACGGACTCGGCGCGGAAGCCTGGGTCCACGTGCAGCATGCTCCACAAGCTGTGCAGCAGAAGCCCGGCGCCGACTAGCAGAATTGTGGCGAAAGCCGCTTCCGACATCACCAGCGCCGCACCGGTTCGCAGGCCCGATCGGCCGGCGGTACTGCGGACGCCATCGCTCGGAGCCAGAGACCGCTGGGAGCGCGCGCGCCAGGCGGGCAGCAGCCCGAACAGCAGGCCGCTTCCGACGGTGATGGCGGCGGCGAAGAAGAGAATCGGGCGGTCGATCGAGACTTCGGCGAGGCGCGGCGTGTCGGCGGGCAGCCAGTGTTTCAGCAGCGCCAGTTGGCCGAAAGCGAGAAGGATCCCCAGGAGTCCGCCGGCCAGCGCGAGGATTACGGACTCGGTCAGCAGTTGCCACGCCAGGCGTCCCGGTGTGGCGCCCAGCGAAACGCGCAAGGTGAGTTCGGTCTGTCGCGCGGCGGTCTGGCCGATCATCAGGTTGGCCACGTTCACAATGGCGATCAGCAGGACCAACGCGACTACGCCCAAAAGCAGCAGGCTTCTTACCTTGACCCCGGCCACCATCTGGTCGCGCAGTTCGTCGAGGGTGACTCCCTGGGCCCAGGCGTCGGGCATGCGCCAGGGGAACATAGCGTGGACACGCGGAGTCCAGGAACGCAGTTCAGCGCGCGCGGCTTCGGGCGTCACTCCGGGGTGCAGGCGGGCGAAGGTGGAGACCGCACTAATGCCCCAGTAGTCGCCAATGGCGCGCGCGTCCAGCCGCATGGGAACCCAGAAGCCGGCTTCCGGAGCCGGGTATTCGAATCCCCCTGGCATCACGCCGGCGATCTCATAAGGGACATCGTCCAGCACCAACTGCTGGCCGATTGCGTCTGGGTGGGAGGCGTAGCGCTGCACCCAGAAGGCGTGGCTCAGCACCACGGTGCGGGCCGCTCCGGGCCGGTCGGCGCCGTCTGCGAAATCGCGGCCGATGAGCGGAGCGATGCCCAGCACGCGGAAAAAGTTGGCGGAGACCTCGCTGCCCTTGACGCGCTCCGGCCAGTCGCGGCCCCGGGTGTTGAAGGCGCGGACGCCCAGGTGGCCGGCATACTCGGCCAGGCGGCTGTTGGCGCGCAGCACGTCGAAGTGGCCGCGCAGGTCCACATCGGTGGCGTGGCACAGGCGGCCGGGGTCGGCAAACGGCAGCGGGCGGATGAGAACGCCATCCACCAGGCTGAAAACTGCGGTAGTGGAACCGATTCCGAGAGCCATGGTGAGCAGCGCCATGGAGGAGAACGTGCGGTTCTTGAAGAGTAGGCGCACGGCGAACGACACGTCCCGTTTGAGGTGTTCCCAGGCGGCGGTTCCGCGCGCGTCGCGGCAGTCCTCTTTGATCAGGTCCACCCGGCCCATGGTAGCGGCGGCGCGGCGGCGGGCTTCGTCGGGGGACATGCCGCGAGCCATCAGTTCGCGAGTTTCGCTGTCCAGGTGGGCGGCCAGTTCGGCCTCCATCTCGCGCTCCACTTGCGGGCGGCGCAAGGCTGCGCGGAGCGTCAAGAGAAGTTTGTGAATCCATCGCATGGGTTTATACCGATTCCAGGATTCCATTGATGGCGGACGACAGCTTCGTCCAGTTAGCCGCTTCCACGCGAAGTTGCTTGCGGCCGGCGCGGGTCAGCGAATAGACCTTGACGGGGCGTCCTGCCGGCGATTCCTGCCATTCGCCCAGGATCCAGCCCTCGTGTTCGAGTTTATGGAGCGCCGGATAGAGCGATCCGTGGCTGGCCTGCAGGGTTTCGTTGGACATCTGCCGCAGGCGCTGGGAGATGGTCCAGCCGGTCCGCGGTTCCAGGTCGAGAATCTTGAGAATCAACAGATACAGGGTGCCCTGCACCAGCGCAGTGGGCTTGCTCACGGCTCCTCCTTCAGATAACCATAGTATATCGGTTACCTGAATAGGACGCACGGCGGGACGATCGGTTAGCAGCGCCTACTTCGGCGGCCAGATCCGGAACTCGCCGCTGCAATGCAGCAGGCCCATCAGGTACCACATGCCGTCGTAGTATCGGAATTGCCCCGATGGGATCGCCGCAGTCCACAGCGCCTCGACGAACTTGGCCGCGCGCGGATCGGCCGCAGCCAGACTGGCGACGGCATTCGTCGCGACCAATGCGGTCGTGTGAGTGTTCACCACCGGACTGCCATCCAGCGTGAATTGGCTTCCATACGTATCCATCCCCTTGGACTCGAAGAAAGCCTGGATCCGGTCGCTCAATTGCCGCTCCCGTGGGTCGGCGGCCCACCAGGACCAATCCACGGACCAGTTGGCCGCCGTACGCCAGGCGTCCGCTGCGAAATTGGCGCCTCTCCCGAACGCCGCGACCGGCGTGGCATCGAAATTCGCGTAGTTGGGGGCGAGGCCCGTAGTGGGATTCGTGACCTTCTGGAAGAAGTCGCGGCTCGCCGTGGCCGCTTCCGCCCAGAACGGCCGGTCCGCCGCCGGGCCCCAGCGCGCCCACAGCTCATAGAACGCCGGTAAATGGTACGAAGGATCGGTGTGATCGGGTCTGCGATTATTCGGCGTGAAGCGCACCATCTTGTGTTCGGCGTTGAATTCCGCGCCGTCGGTTTCGGATCCTCTCACCGTTTGGCCGGTGATCGCCGCGCGGTTCTTCATGCTGTCCAGAAGCCGGTCGGCTTCGGCGCGATAGTTATAAATGCCCGTGCCATTGCCCCAGCGTCCCGAAGCGAAGTACAGGGCCATGGTCCAATATTCCTCGCCATCGGGCGCCGGCGATTCATCCCGCGGCGTACCATCGGTCTTCATCGACCAGGAGAAGAAACCGTAGCCCGGGTGCGTGGGCGAATCGTGGTGCATGAAGGTCATGGACCAGTTCCAGAGGGCGTCGAACTCGGCTTTCTTATCGAGTTGAACGGCAATCATCATGCCGTAGGACATGCCTTCCGAACGCACGTCCTTATTGTTGATATCGGTCAGATACGCCAGAGGTCCGTTGGCATTCCGGCCGACGGCGTAGTAGACGGTTTCGGTGTCCGGGTCGCCATGGAACAACTGCCGGAAGCCGGCGTCGATTTTCTGAGAGATCTCTTTTGGGGAATGGCCGGCTTCCTGGAACAAGTTGCGATAGCGCTTCGTGGCGAACGCGCCGGAGCCAGGCTGCGCCGCCGCCGCGAGCGGGAACAGCAAGATGAGCGAGAGGGTCCCTGGTCTTCTCATAAATTCACGAATCGAACTATATCAATATTCACTCAGCATCGCACGGGGACGGAAGCATCTCGATGGCGGAGCGGGCAGCCGGCTTCCGGTAAACTGAATTCGAAACGAATCGATGTGATCCCGAATTTCTTCCTGGCGGGCGCCCCCAAGGCCGGAACCACGTCGCTGTTCCATTACCTGGATCGGCATCCGCGGGTGTATCTTTCCCCCATCAAGGAACCTTGCTATTTCGCGGACGAGATCCGTCCTGAGAATTTCAGCGAGGAATGGCAGCCCCGCATCCGCCAAGATCTGCGGCAACTGGAGCAATACCTGGCCGGCCCCATGCGGGAAAAGCGCTTCAGCGGACCGGTGATCGAGTGGGACAGCTATTTGAAGCTGTTTGCCAATGTACGCTCGGAAACCGCCATCGGCGAAGCCAGCGTTCAGTATCTATGGTCCGAAAGCGCGGCCCGCAACATTGCGGCACGCATCCCCGGCGCCCGGATCCTCCTGCTGCTGCGCGATCCCGCCGAACGTGCGTTTTCGCAATACCTGCACGGCGTGACTTCCGGATTCGTCGGAGTCTCGTTCCATGAGCACGTACGAAACGGACTGAATCCCGGCGGGAAATTCGACGTGTGCCACCCGTTTCTGGAACTGGGCCGGTATGCCTTACAGGTTCGGCGCTACCTGGCGGCATTCCCGCGGGAGCAGGTGTTCATCCGTCTGTATGAAGACTATCGGGAACAGCCTCTCGCGACAGTCCGGGAGGTTCTGCGATTCCTCGATGTGGATCCCGATGTGCCTATCGGCCTCCCGGAGCGGCACAACCGGCCCCGCGTTCCGCGCAACCTGGCGCTCGGCCGCTTTCTGAAAAGGACCGGTATCTGGAGCGGCGCGAAGAAGCTGATCCCCTCCGCTCTGTTGCCCCTCGCGCGATCCGCGGCCATCAGGCCGCGCAAAGAGCTGGCGATGGACCCGCGGGATCGCGCATTTCTGGTGGACTATTACCGCGACGACATCCGGGATCTGGCCGAACTTCTGAATCGCGACTTACGCGCATGGCTTACCGTCTGAGCGGAGACCAGCAGACCTTATCGACATCACGCTACTTGGTACATGTTCATTTTCCAACTCAGTGGCCGGGAACCGTCCATTGCACACCGCCGTAATGATAGGTTATATCGACTCCCAACCACCATAGGATCTCGTCAGTTTCCGAATCGAACTCATTGGCCACGTGAGGGTCGAACGTGTCTACCTGCAGATAGAAATTGGGCTTCAGGTGCCCGTGCCGATCAATATTGGCGCCCGCCGGTATACCGTACTGCAAACGGGCCTTCTCGGCCTCAACCTGTTCCTCCATCGATTTCGGCAGAGGCGTTGCGTCCGCCGGCGAGTTCTGAGTCGCCATTAATGCCACTCCCACAATCTCGCCCGCTATCCCGACCACGCGCATCTTCCCGCCGATGGCATTGAACCCTTTGCTGGTTTTGGTAACGCCCTCTATGATCGCCATGTCGATTTCTTCAGCGGCCACTTTCCCGACCAGCTTCTGCTTAATCTGTTCGTAGCTCGGCCCGACCGTGTTCTTATACTCTCCCTTATTGCGCCATTCCGCTATTTTGCGGAATAAATCCGGGCCCTGCTGCCGAATTGTGATCTTCAAACTGTTGCGCTGGGCCACTACCCAGCGCGCCACCTCCTCCTGACTCTTGCCCCCTGCCAGCAGCTTTCGGCCGTTCGTCAAAATCGCTTCGTCTCCTCTCCGATAGAGCTGTCTAAGGAGGTCCGCCTGGTTGCCCAATGCCTGTACATCCAGGCCGCCGATTTCGATGATCGCGGGCATGGCCGCCGACGCGGGACTGGAGCCCACAAGTGGCGTGAAGTAGGCCCGCCACACGGGGAGCAGCTTAGCCGGGTCGACTTCGATAATCGAAAAATCCTCTTTTGTGTGTTTGACGGGAGCCGTCGGATTGCCGTATAACTCCCGCGCGACGTATTGATCGGTCACCGGGCCCGACAGGATCTGGGCCTTCAGTGTATTTGGGATCGAATCGAACTTACAATTTCCGCCGAATTTCATCTCAGCTCCAGCCTCTAGAGTTTCTCACTTTTTGCGGCGCGGTCAATCCCTGGCTCGACGATTCGGTACTATGCCATCGGGTGCTTCTTGTTTTTGGATGAGCGCGAACGCCACGGTAGTCTCCTCCGGCTCATCCAGCGCGGAATCGATCTCCACCGCGCATCGGGCGATCTGCTCATCGGTCGCGCCCACGTAGCACAACTCGCAGGCGCCAATGGCCTCGGAACCCCAGCGGACGGCCGGACCGAACGTTCGGCAGGTCAGGGGACGGGCTTCATACAGGTCGCACAGGCCGGTCGCTCCATCGAGTGCCGGGCACGGTTCATCCTCGGTGACGGGTTGCAGCGCCCGCTCGCGCACTCTTGCGGCGCGGTCTGGCTCGCGCCGTTCCAGATCTCGCAGACCTTGCCGCAGGCGTTCCGCATCCCGCTCACTGATGGGAAACGGCCCGAAACAACACGGCGTGCACCCCGGCTTACAGGCCAGCCAGCCGCCGGACTTCCGGACCGCCTCCGCCATGGCGGCATCCACGATTTGGACCAGATCGCGCGGCATCCTCTTGAGGATAGCGCGGCGAACCCGGCACGGGTCCCTTGGCGCACCCCTGCTGCAGGCGAATCGCTATTTTGTGCCAGAATAACGTTCGGCATGGCGCAAATTGTCAGCATCGGCGAAATCCTGTGGGACGTCTTCCCGGACTCCGAAACACTCGGCGGCGCTCCGTTCAACTTCTCCGTCCACGCGAGCCGTCTGGGCCACGAAGTGACGTTCATCAGCGCCGTGGGAGACGACGAACGAGGCCGCACCGCCCTCGCTCGCGCCGGCGAACTCGGATTAGGAACCGATTTCATCGGTACCGTTCCCGGTATCGCCACCGGCACGGTTTCGGTTCGACTCGATTCCGCCGGTCAACCGGACTTCACCATCCATCGGCCGGCGGCATACGATGCCGTGCAGCTCGATGCCGCGGATCTGAAACGGCTCGCCGCCACGGACCCCGGTTGGCTCTACTACGGCACCCTGCATCAAACAGAGGCTGAGGCGCGCGCGGAAACGAAGAAGCTTGCCGAATCCCTGCCCGCCGCCAGAAGATTTTACGACATCAACCTGAGACCGCACTCCTATACCAGAGAGGTGGTCGAGGAACTGATGGCCACCGCCGACGTGGTGAAACTGAACGATGACGAGGCTGCCGGGGTCGATTCGATGTTCGGCCGCCCGCACGGTTCGCTTTCGGAATTCACGGAATTCTGGTCGCGCCAATTCGGTTGGATGGCGGCGGCGGTCACCCGTGGACCGCGCGGATGCGCCATCCGCATCGGCGCGGAGTACGCCGAGCCTCACGGCTACGCGGTGACAGTTGCGGATACGGTGGGCGCGGGCGATGCCTTCGCGGCGGCGTTTCTGCACGGGCTCTCGCAGGGGTGGGACGCCGGCCACGCCGGAGATTTTGCCAACCGCTTGGGAGCGGTGGTCGCGTCGCGGGCGGGCGGCGTTCCCCTGTGGCGGATGGAAGATTGCGACCGCCTTATATAAGGATTATGACGGACCTTCAACAGCAGTTCGGCGCTATCGATATCTACCTCTTTGACCAGATCCTGCGCGGCCGCATCGCGCCCGGGACGCGGATCCTCGATGCCGGCTGCGGCTCCGGCCGCAACCTGGTCTACTTTCTCAGGGAGGGCTTCGACGTCTTTGGCGCGGACGCGGATGCCCGGGCCGTGGAGGCCACGCGCAGCCTTGCCCGAACCCTTCGGCCAGACCTGTCGATGGACAATTTTCGCGTGGAAACCGTGGAAGAAATGTCCTTTCCGGACGCCTTCGCCGGCCTGGTGCTCAGCAGCGCCGTCCTGCACTTTGCGCGCGATGACGCGCACTTTCAGGCCATGCTGCACGGCTCCTGGCGAGTCCTGGAACCGGGCGGGATGCTCTTCTGCCGCCTGGCTTCCTCGATTGGAATGGAACACCGGATGGAGCGCATCGCGGGACGCCGTTTCCGGCTGCCGGACGGGTCGGAGCGGTATCTGGTCGACGAAGCCCAACTCGTGAAGCTCACGGAAGAATTGGGCGGGCAGTTCCTCGATCCATTGAAGACCACCGTGGTCCGGAATCAGCGATGTATGACTACCTGGATCGTACGTAAGTAGTGCTAAGCTAACTTCATGTTGCGGCTAACCGCTCCCGTAACGGGCGTCATCCTTCTGTTGACCCTACTTACTCCTCTCCCGGCCGTCGATGCCGATCGCGACTTCTCAGGCACGTGGGTTCTGGACGTTCGCGGCAGTAACTCGCGGGCGCTGCCTTTTCCGCCCGACCCGGCCTTCACCGTCACACAGCAGGATATCGCCATCCGCTGCTCCGCCGCCGGAGAAAATGGCTCCGCCGTCCAGTGGACGTATCTGCTCGATGGCTCCGAAACCCGCTCCAATGCCGGTGGGGATTCCTGGAGCAGGATGGTCAAATGGGAGGGCAGCGCGCTCCTCACCAATACGATTGTGTCCGGAGTCCACGACTACACCGTGATGGACCGTTGGAAGCTGTCGCACGACCACTCCACGCTCATCATCACCCGCCAGATCGTCGCGCGGAGCGGCTCCACCGAAGGCGAGCTCATCTACACCCGTGAAGGGCGTCTACCCTCCGCCGCCGCGCCTCCGGCCGTCTCCCAACAGGTGACACAGTCCAATCCGCTCGACCCCGCGCTGGTCCCCGCGCCGATCGCGCGCAGGCCCGATGCACCGGGCCCGGCGGACTACATTGTCCCCTCCGGCTCCCGCGTGGCTTTGACCCTGCGGAATAACCTGGATACCAAACACGCGCACGAGGGTGACCACGTTTATCTGGAGGTATCGGTCCCGGTCTACATCCATGGACGCATTGTGATTCCGCGCGGCAGTTTCGTGAATGGACTGATTACCCAGAGCAAGCCGGCCAGCGGCGTAAAGGGCAAGGGTCAGTTGTTCATCCGCTTCGAAACCCTCACGCTGCCGAACGGCGTTACGCGCGACTTCCGCTCGCGCATCGGTTCGGCGGATTCCGGCCGCGGCCAGGTGGACTCGCAGGAAGGCAGCGTCACCGGCGAGCGCGACGGTTCGGGCGATGCCCGCGCGGTCGCAATCGGGACCGGCGTCGGAGCCGGAGTGGGCGGAATTGCCGGATCGGCGGCGGGACATCCCCTGGGAGGCGTCGGTATCGGCGCCGCTGCCGGAGCCGTCGTCGGACTGGCGAGCGTCCTGCACGATAAACGCGCCGATGTCACGCTGCCACGCGGCGCCATGATCGAAATGATCCTCGACCGCGACATTACGTTCAGCCCCGAAGATATACGATTCTAGAAAAAGGCTGCTAGCATGGATTGATGGAGTGCACTCCTTCCAACTCCCGTCCGGCCCTCTTCGGCTCCGATTAGCTCCTGCCTCGCTCCGTGGCAATCCGTGCAGCTCGTAATCCTCACAACTGAACAGGAGAGTTCCCATGGGCCGGACTATGAATCTTCCGCACCTCGTGACTTCCCTTCCCGGACCGCGCGCGGCGGCCGTGATAGAGCGCGACGCGCGGGTGGTGTCGCCGTCGTACAGCCGCTGTTATCCGCTGGTGGTGGAGCGCGGCGAAGGGGCCATGATCCAGGACGTCGATGGCAACCGGTTTCTCGATTTCAACGCCGGAATCGCGGTAGTCGCGACCGGCCACTGCCATCCACGGGTAGTGGAGGCGATTCAAAATCAAGCGGCCCGGCTGATCCACATGTCGGGCACCGATTTCTATTACGAAGAAATGGTGGCGCTGGCGGAGAAACTGGCGGAGCTCGCGCCGGGCGGCGTGGCGCGGCGGGTCTCGTTCGGCAATTCGGGCGCGGAGGCTGTCGAGGGCGCGATCAAGCTGGCCCGCTGGGCCACCGGGCGGAGCAAGATTATCGCCTTTTACGGCAGTTTCCACGGACGCACCATGGGAGCCCTCTCGCTGACGTCGCGCAAGGCGGTTCAACGAAGCGGCTTCGGACCGTTGGTTCCGGACGTGGTCCATGCGCCCTACCCGTATTGCTATCGCTGCCCGTACGGCATGCAGCCGGACACCTGCGCGGTGGAGTGCGTCCAGTTCATCGAACAGACTTTGTTGAAGACCGTGGCGCCGGCCGCCGAGACGGCCGCCATCGCGGTGGAACCGGTGTTGGGCGAGGGCGGATACGTGGCGCCGCCGGCCAAATTCTTCACGGAACTTGCGCGGGTGGCCAAACAGAATGGTATTCTTCTGATTTTCGACGAAGTGCAGTCGGGAATGGGCCGGACCGGGAAGATGTGGGCGGCGGAGCATTTCGACGCCGTCCCGGACATCATGGCGGTAGCCAAAGGAATCGCCAGCGGGATGCCGCTGGGAGCCACGGTAGCGCGCGCCGATCTGATGACGTGGCCGCCGGGCGCGCATGCCTCCACGTTCGGAGGCAACCCCGTAACTTGCCGGGCGGCGCTGGCCACCATCGCCCTGCTGGAAGAGGGACTGGTGCGGAACGCCGCGAGCATGGGAAGCTACCTGATGGAGCGCCTGCGCGAGTGGCCGGCCCGCTTTCCGGTGGTGGGCGACGTGCGCGGCCTGGGGTTGATGATCGGAGTTGAGCTGGTGCGCAGCCAGCAGACTCGCGAGAAGCTGCCGGGACTCCGCGACCGGGTGATCTCGCTGGCGTTCGAGCGCGGGCTGCTGATTTTGGGCGCTGGCGATTCCACCATTCGCCTCTGTCCGCCGCTGGTGATTACGCGGGAGCAGTGCCAGTTCGCGGTTGAGACACTGGAAGAGTGCCTGACGAAGGCGATGGGAGAAGGATGAAGATACTCGACGTCGGCTGCGGGATTCGCAAGCAACCGGGCTCTATCGGCCTCGATCGCAATCCCGCCAGCCGCGCCGACGTCCTGGCGGATCTGGACCGGTACCCGTATCCGTTCGCCGACAGCTCGTTCGACCGGCTGACCGCGATTCACGTGATCGAGCATGTTTCCGACGTCATCCGCGCCATGGAGGAATTTCACCGCCTGGTGCGCGCGGGCGGGACGGTGCGGATCGAAACGCCGCACTATACGGACTTCAGCTCGTTTTGCGACCCCACTCACAAGAGCCACCTCAACAGCTTCAGCTTTCGCTATTTCGGCGAGAACCATGGCGGGTTCGGGTACTACTCGAAGGTGAAATTCCGTGAGATTTCGGTGCGGGTGAAACTACTCGCCTTCTGGAGGTGGCTGGGTTTCGAATTCCTGGTCAACCGCTTTCCGCGCTACCGCCGGTTTTGGGAATACTATCTGTGCTACGTGGTGCGCGGCAAGGTGATGAACTTCGAATTCGAAGTCCTCAAGTGACCCATGGTGGGAATTCTCTATCGCGCGGCTGACGCCCTCCGCCGGCGGTTTCATGGCGGCGATCATGGACGTCTGGGCGAAGACCTGGCCTTCCGTTTTCTGCGGCGAAAGGGCTGCACGGTGGTGGCGCGAAACTTCCGGGCCCGGTCCGGCGCGGGCGAAATCGACCTGGTGGCCTGGCATGGCGAGACGCTGGTGTTTGTGGAAGTGAAAACCCGCTCCAGCGAAGAGTACGGCGCTCCGGAAGCGGCGGTCGACTTCGAAAAGCGGACCGCGCTGGAACGGACCGCGCGCGAGTACTCCCGGCGCAGCGGCGTGGAGTGGGGCAAGACGCGATTCGATATCGTGTCGGTGGTGCTCGAAAAGCCGGTGCGCATCGAGTGGCTGCGGGACGCGTTCCGGTAGGCAAGATCCGATCGTAAACAAGAATAGGACGCGGCCGCGCACCCGCGTGTTATCGTGAGGGTGGAACACCCCCAAAAATGACGCGGCGCCTGGAACGGGACACTGTCGCTGCCTTCGCTTGCGTGGTTGCTCTACTCGTTCTGTTCAGTGCGTACTTCTCGGCCAATCGGCCGGCCTACATGGATGAGTTGGGGCTCTACAACCCGTCCTATATGGTGGGTCACTACGGAAAGCTCACCTATCCGATCTATAACTATGAAAGCCAGCCGGTCATCGTCCATCCCCCCATTCATGTGGGCGTGATTGGATTGCTGTGCCGCTTAGGTTTCACCTGGTACTACGCCGAAGGGACACCTACCGCGTTTTTTCTCTTGCTGGCAATCTGGATCGTGGTCCGAGGGGCCTTCCCAACCCCTGTAAAACTGGCGCTGCTATTCGGCGTGGGATTCCTGATGGCCGCGGGAAATCCGGCAGTGTCGTGGTTCGGTACCCGCCCGGAAGGAGAGTTGCATGCCGCATGGTTCGCGGCGCTGCTGATGCTGGAGTCCGGCCGGTTGAGCAACTGGAATGGAAGGCGTCTGTTCGCTGGAGCGTTTCTGCTGGCATGGGCTTCCAGCGTCCACTATTACGCCACGCCGGCCGTCCTCGGCCTGGCCGTTTACCCAATCTGGATGGTTTCCACCATCGGCTGGAAAGCGGCCAGGCCGCGAGTACTCGCGATCGTGGCCGGCGCCGCGTTGTTCGGGGCGCCCTATCTGGCCTTATACATCGGCCCTAATTGGCATAGCATTGTGGCGGTCATTCGGCAAACCCAGGGCGGCGCTCATGCATCGCCCATTCGCCAACATCTGGATTTGTACCGGCAATGGGCCGATTGGCCGGCCTTGCCGATCCTTCTGCGGCGAACCCTGGCGCTGGGTGTTCCCTTGATGGTGTTCTCCACCGTTCTACTGGCCGTAGTCCGCTCTACTCGTGGAATGGCGATTGCTTCGCTGCCGCTGCAGCTCGGAATTTTCTTCTTCGCCGCCCACAAGCAACCCGCTTACCTGATCCATGAACTGAGCCTCTTCGCGGCCGCGCTAGCGGTGGGCCTGCTGGCCCTGGTGTACTGGATGGCCAGACGCTCGCCGCTCCCCGCGTGGAGCGGCGGCATCGCCATGTCCCTGGCCGCCACGGGATTGTGCCTCAATCTGGTAACCGGCTTCGCATCCCAAGGCGCCACTACCATTTCCACCCGGCCGCAGATTCACCCCGGCGATCTGGCGCGCGCCGCCTGCAAGCAGATCCTCGGTCCCCATGCCCGCGTGGTGAGCAGAATGGGAGCCTGGTATACCGCCGGCGCCGAACACTGGCACGCGGACTTCCAGGATTTGATAGGTCCGGAGTCTTCTTCCTTTGACCCGGCCAGCTATCTGGCAAATTTCGACGCCGCCGCGGACTACGCGCATTACAGCGGCAACGACGGCAACAATACGGAACACAAAACGCTGTCTCAATGGTATGCCACGGGCCTGCTCACGCTGCGTGGCTTTTACTTCGCCCGGGAAGGTGGCGACGTCAGCCTGGTGCTGACCAGCGTAAACAAACCGCCGAAGGTCGCCGGCTACGCTTCGGTCGGACGCGCACTCTACCGTTTCGACGAGTCGTTGTCCGGCGGCCACGACGTGATTACGGCAACCTGCCCACACTTGCCGGAACTGGAAGACCGCTTTCAGGTGTTGTATCCCCGGTCGGCCATCGCCGTTCTGGACTTGCCGGCGTCCAATCCCCACCCACCCGGCGTCATCGTTACCGTTCTGACTCCTCGCGCATCTTCGGAGCCGGCCGGACTGTTGGGAAGAGCATGCACCGAAGTGGGAAGTGTCCGGGGCGTGGTGTCGCCAGCCGATGCGGACGCATTGATCGCGTCGTTGCGGCGAGAGGACACGCCGATTCGCTTTTACAGCAATGTTGAGGATGTGCCCGGGTTCCAGGGAGCCGGCATCCCCGCCGACGCTGTTCCGCCAACCGGCGCCGTACCGCTGGACGGAGTCGTCAATCTGCGGGAACTCGATCCGGCCGGCAGGACTTCCCGGATCGAGCGGCTTCCACAGGTTCGTGTGACTGCTCATTCCCCACCGGGCGCCTTCGCGGCGAACTTACCCTTGCACGCGGCCGGCAAGATTGAGTTCCCGTACTGGGTCAAGCTGCGTTTGAGAGTCTTGTCGGGAAGGGTGGGCCTTGCCGCCACTACCAGAGGCGGTGGCATTGTGGCGCGCAGCGGCCTGCTGTTACCAAGCCCGGAGCCGGTTGAGGTAGCCCTGAAGCTTTCCAATCCGTCGCTGGCGGACGATATTACCTTCTTCAATGGAAACGGGGGCGGCTTTCAAACGGAGATCCTGGAAGCCGCGGCGGTCGCTTCGCCCCAGGATGCGCTGGTCTTCCGGCGGTTGATCGCAACGGAGGGCGCACCCGATGCGCTCAGCGTGCCGTCCGGCCTTCAACCGCCGGCCGGGGCGTTCCGCCTGGACACCGTCCTGAACCTGCCGGAAGCCCAACCCGGCTACAAAACCGCGCGCCTCCAATGGCTTCCACAACTCCGCGTGACCACGCCCGACGTGCCTGGCGGCTTCGGCGTGTCCTTCCCGCTTCATTTCGCCGGCAAGATCGCGACCCCAGTCCGCGTATGGCTGCGATTGAGAGTACTTTCCGGACGGGTGGGCCTCGCTTTGACCGGAAAAGGCGCGATTGTCACCCGCAGCAGCCGCTGCCTGCTTCCGACCACCGAACCGGTGACTGCCGCGCTGCAAGCGCCCGAGTTGAGCCGTGCCGATACCTTCGTCGTTTTCAATGAAAGCGTCGCGTCCGCTTCGCAAGTCGAGATTCTGGATATTGCGGTCGCGATTCCGCAACAGGAAATGGCCCGGTACCGGGAAATATTCCCGATGCAGCCGCTCGTCCCGGTCAAATGAACGGGCGGGCGTTCGCTACACTCGTTCGCTACACTATGGGGTCGTGCGTTCGTGCAATCGAGGCTTCACCACGTCCATTCCACCCTCAGATTCGCAGCCCAGCAATGCCGGTGACTGCCGGTGTGCTATCTGCGAGACTCCTCTGCCGCCCACCGTGAAGGTCCGTCTGGCGAGAGCCCATCTGAAAGCCTGCCCTGCCTGCGGCGCGTGGACCTATTTCCCACGGCCTACCCAGGAGCGGCAGAGCGCCCTCCACGACAACAGCTCGTACTTCGATCATCCGTATTTCGAGTTGCGGCGCGCCAGCAGCCCGGAACAGCGGAGGCGTTGCCGCCGGATCTTCGCCCGTCTGGCCGCGGCCGTCGATGTGACCGCGCTGCGCGGCCAACGCTTGCTGGATATCGGCTGCGACACTGGCGCATTTCTCGCCACCGCGGCGGAACAATTCGGCATCGTCCCCGTCGGAGTGGATGTCGCGGAAATGGCCGTGGCCTCCGCGCGCGTCCGCGGCATTGAGGTCTGGCGCACCACCATCGAAGAGGCGCCTCCGTCGCTGACGGGTCTGCCGGTCATCACCGCGATCGATCTCATCGAGCATTTGGGCGAGCCGGCGCAGTTTCTACGCGAAATCTTCAGGCGGCTCAGTCCGGGCGGGATTGTCTATCTCGAGACTCCCAATATCGAATCGGCCGTGTATTCCGCCGGACGAATGATGTCGTGGGTCATTCGCGGCCGCGAGTCGCGCCTGATGGATCGGCTGTTCCCCGTCCAGCATATCCAGTACTTCACGGAAGCCGGCCTCACCGGTCTGGGGCGCAGGTGCGGATTTGAAGTGGTCTGGCATGGCGCGCGCGCACTGCCTTGGCGCGAGATTGCCGCGCCAGCGGCGGTGCGCCTGGGAATGGGGCTGTTACAGACCGTCGACCGCCTGGCCGGAAAGGCCATTCTGATCTGTGCCATGATGCGCCGGCCACGTTAGAATCGGTTTTCGCCGCGGCGAATGAAAGGATAAGCGAGTACAAATTGAATCGATCTCCAGGAATTCCGGAGCAAACGGGCGGATCCGCCAAGGGAGGAGTATACGTCCTTCTCCCCGTCTTGAACGAAATTGCGAATATCGGTGAATTATTGAAGCGAATTTCAGAGGAGCTCCAGGACGTCCCGCATACCGTTGGCATTGTAGACGACGGCAGCACGGATGGTACCGTGGAATACCTGCGGGAACGCCGAAAGGCTTCAGGACAGCGCCTTCATTTGATCTGCCGGAAGAAGACTCTTCGCACCTCCCAGCGGGGCGCGGCTCTGCGAACCCTCATGCTCTGGGGCATTGAGAACACCGATCACCAGGTGTTCGTGGAAATCGATGGCGATCTCTCCCACCGTCCGGAGGAACTTCACCAAGGCATCCATTTGGTTTCCGGCGGTGGTTTTGACGTGGCGATCGCTTCCAAGTACCTCGCGGGAAGCCAGGTTCTCAACCGGCCCGCCGGCCGGCGGCTAGTGAGCCGGCTCTGCAGTTTCGCGGTGGCAACCCTGCTCAGCCGGCGCATCCGCGATTACAGCAATGGCTTCCGCTTCTACACCAGGGAGGCCGCGCGCCTGGCGGCCGGTCATACTTATCGTTACGGCAGTCCGATCTATCTTTCCGAAATCCTGGCGCTCTGGATGCACTACGGGTTGCGCATCGTGGAGTTTCCCAGTATCTACGTGGGCCGCAACGAAGGGGTTTCGAAACTGCGGGTCGGCGACTTGATCAAAGCGGCCATCGCCATTTTCGAAATCTCGGCGCGGTACCATCTGCTGGGCTTCGGCGGCCAGCGTATCCGGATCGATGCACCCCAGCGAAACGAGTAAGGGCGAAGCCGGCCCGATTTTTTACGCGATATCGTTCTCCCTCGATACGCGCTTCAGTTCCCGATCCATGCGGATGAGCGCGGTCCTGAATTGCAGCCCGTACAGCGGATCCGCGCCGGGCGCGTGGCAGTCCTTACCCAGGTTTCGCAGCTCGGCCATGGTTTCGGCCGTGCGCACGTTCAGAGCGGCCAGGCGGTCGGCGAGGGCCGGCGTTTCCGGCTCGGCGGGCGGCGGAAGCTTCGGTTGCGATTCGCGCAAGGACTCGGCCACCTTCTGCACATTGGCGGAATTCAGCTCCAGCAGTTCCTCCCCGTAATGCAGCACCTTGTCGTGGATGAGGGGCGAAACCAGGCGATAGGTGTCCGCCGAGATGCGCACGGACTGGGTATGTTCGAAGTAATCGGGCCCGAACTCTTCGAGCAGGCGGATGATCACATCGGCTTGCGAACCACTCATCTTCAGATGCTTCGGGCAGAATTCCCGCCACTTCAATCCGAAGCGCGTGTGAACCTTATCGTGATGGAGCTGCCGAATGGCAGCCGCCTGTGCCGCCGAACAACGTCCGGCGATGATTCCGAAGGCGATGCTCTGGCCCAGGACCTTACCTGATTCGAGCGATGCGTCGTCACCGGACGCACGAGTGGTGGTACCGTTTTTCATTCTTTCCTCTTGGCCGTTACTTGAGTCAAGTAACGGAGTAATTGTAAGTAAGTGAAAAAAGGAGGCTTGCTCCGCGGCCATTACTTGACTCAAGTAATGGCCCTTCCCTGACTCCACCATCTCACATGACCCCTGGGAATCGGGGTCGCGCGGATCTGGAAATGTCCCGCAAGCTACTGAGAGTTTGAGGGATAAAATTATTTTCAAATCTGGTGAATGGGAATTTGTGGTATGTTGGAGCGGCTGTAAACTATTGAAATTGTTATGAACGAGAGTAAAGCTCCCAGGCGGTATCTCGGCGTGATGGTGTCCAGCACCTTCACCGACTTGAAAGAGCACCGGACAGCTCTGATTGAGGCCATCAATCGCCAGAAGCTTACCGACGTCGCAATGGAAAACGACACGGCAAAGGCGTTCGGCGATGTGATTGATTCGTCCCTCCGCATGGTCCAGGACGGGTCAGCTTATATAGGAGTTATCAGTCGCAAATACGGTCAAACGGAGTCATGTCTACTGCGCAACCCTGAGAATCTTTCGTTAACTGAGCTCGAGTTCAATGAGGCCCAGCGGCTTGATCGCCCGATCCTCCTATTTATCATGGGAGACCACCTGGTGCATGAGGCGGACATCGAGATCGACGCCGCCAAGAGAAGTAAACTCAACGCGTTTCGCGAGCGGGCCAAGCTTGCGAAGGACTCGCGGGTGCATCGGGTCTACGAAACGTTTATTAGCCTTGAGGATTTCACCAAGAAGGCTGCTCACGCCGTCGCCGACCTCCGCCGGTTTCTTGATGAGATCCAACCCACCCACCCAAAGCCCGATCCCATCCCCGTGCCTCCGGCCCTCTACGCGGAACCACCCTATATCGGCTCCCACAAATTCGTCGGCCGGCAGGCGCAACTCGACGTCCTGAGCGACTGGGCCGTGCCCGCCGACCCGCATCCCGTGCTCCTGTTCGACGCCATCGGCGGATCGGGCAAGAGCATGCTCACCTGGGAGTGGACCAACAAGCACGCCCAGGGCGATTGGAAAGGCCGCTTCTGGCATTCCTTCTACGAGCGCGGCGCCATCATGGCCGATTTCTGCCGGCGAGCCCTCGCGTACATTACGCGCGAACCGCTCGCTAGCTTCAAGAAACTGAAAACACCCGAGCTCGCTGATCGGCTGCTCCCCCTACTTCGTGCCGACCCGTGGCTGCTGGTTCTGGATGGCCTGGAGCGCGTGCTGGTGGCCTATCATCGAATCGACGCCGCCGAACTTCCCGACGAAGAAGCTAGTCAACCCACGGACCAGATCGCTCACCGCGACCCGTGCGCCGCCATTCGTCCCGAAGACGACGAGCTGCTCCGCGCGCTTGCCGGGGCCGCGCCGTCGAAAGTCCTGATTACGTCCCGGCTGGTTCCTAAGACGCTGCTCAATCCATCGAGCCGGCCCATCCCCGGCGTCCGATGTATATCGCTTCCCGGCCTTCTTGCGGCGGATGCCGAGGCGCTGTTCCGGTCTTGCGGTGTCACCGATGACTCGCAGGCGATCCAGGATTATCTCAAGAGCAACTGCGATTTCCATCCGCTGGTCACCGGAATCCTCGCTGGACTCGTCACCAGCTACCTACCGGCCAGGGGGAAATTCGACAAATGGGTGGCCGACCTGAAGGGTGGTGGCCAACTCAATCTCGCCAAACTCGACCTTGTTCAGAGGCGCAATCACATTTTGAAGGTCGCGATGGACGCCCTTCCGGAAACCAGCCGTCAGGTTCTCTCCATTCTGGCGCTGCTGTCCGAAGCCGTCGACTATCCCACGCTGTGTGCCCTCGCGGCCCCGCAAGATCCGGCCAATGCCGTCCGCGATCTGGAGGGGCGCGGCCTATTGCAATACGATAGTCAGACCGAGCGGTACGATCTGCACCCCGTGGTCCGCAGCGTTGTTGCCGGGGGGCTTCGGCCGGAGGAAAAGGACAGCTACGGCCAACGTGTGGTGGATCACTTCTCTGCTCGGCCTCACAGTCCCTACGAAAAGGCGGAAACACTCGATGATGTCCGCGACGGGCTGCATGTCGTCCGCACTCTGCTCAAGATCGGCCACTACCAGGAGGCCTTTGAGGCCTACGGCGGCGATTTGGCGGATGCCCTCTCATTCAATCTGGAGGCCAACGCGGAGACCTTGTCTCTCCTGCGGTCTTTCTTCCTTCAGGGCTGGGGCATACTTCCTGACACCGTGAAGGAGGATGACGGGCGCTACTTGGCAAACTACGCCGGCAATGCCTTGAACAGGCTCGGTGAGCCGAGCGGATCGTTGGCTGCGTATGGAGCGGCTCTCTCGGCCGACCTGCAGGGGGCAGACTGGAGCAGCGTTCGCGTCAGCCTTTCCAATATCTCCACCACCCTCCGAAGTCAGAACCGGTTGGCCCAGGAAGACCGCTGCGTCCTAGCGGCTCTCAATGTCGCGACCCTGATCGACGACCAGGAAACGCTCTTCCGCGCCCGGCTGGGCCGCTTTGAACAGCTTGCCAATATCGGGCAATGGGCGGACGCGCAAGCCATTTGGGATCTCCTCGACCCCATGGGCCGCGATTGGTCGCGCTTCAGGTACCGTCCCGGCGACGCGGAAGTGCACTACGCTCGGTTCCGGTTCTGGCAAGGCGATTTGAATGAAGAACACCTCGCCCATGCCGAGCAACTAGCCAGAGAGGGAAAGAACCGCACGACGGTCCGCTATCTCCACAGCCTACGCGGGGAGTGGCATCTGGAGCGAAGCGAATGGGCGCTCGCTGCCGAAAGCCTCCGCGAGGCGGTGAGCATGGCACGCGCCCTCGGACAGACCGACGCGAGGGCAGAGACCCAACTTGCCCTTGCCCAGTTCCGTCTTGGCCAGCTCGGCGATCCACGCCGCGAAGCCGAGGAACTCGCAAGCGGAAGGCAGCCGTCCAACCTCGCCCTCGCTAAGCTGCGGCTGGCCCTCGGCGATCGAGAGCAGGCGAAGAAGCACGCCCTCTCGGCCTACAAATGGGCCTGGGCAGACGGCGAGCCGTATGTGCATCGCTACGAACTGAACAAATCCCGCGCAATGCTGGAGGAACTCGGAGTGGAGATTCCCAACTTGCCGCCCTACGACCCGGCCAAAGATGGGAAGTTTCCCTGTGAGGATGAAGTGGCCGCCGCTATCGAGAAACTTCGGGCGGAACAGGAGCCGCCGATGAACGCGGATAAAACCAAAGATTTATCGGCGTTTATCCGCGTTCATCGGCGGCGATTACTGCTTATTCTTTGGGCTTTTCTTCTTCGTGATCGGTACCCTGCTGGCGCGCCTTCAGGCGATCTTCGCGGCGCTTGGCGCGGTCGGCGGCGCGTTTGACCAGTTCGGAACCGACCAGTTCGATCATGGCCTGCTCGGCGCCGTCGCCCTTACGGGGTCCCAGGCGGACGATGCGGGTGTAGCCGCCCGGGCGCTGGCCGAAGCGGGTTCCCAGCTTGTCGAACAGCTTCTTCAGCGAATCGGGCGTGCGCAGCACCATGGCGGCCTGGCGGCGCGTGTGCAGCGTGTCCTTCTTGGCAAGCGTGATCATCTTCTCGACCAGGGGGCGAACGGCCTTGGCCTTGACGATGGTCGTAATGACGCGCTCCTTCTCAATCACGCTGGTGACGAGATTGCGCAGCAACGCGTTGCGGCTATCCACCGGCCGCTTTAATTTAAACCCGGCAACCCTGTGTCTCATGGACTATTCCTCTATCTGATCCTGCACTTCGTCGTCGAGCGGATAGTCCGACGACATACCGCCAGGCTGTATCGGCGGGGCCACCAGGCGTCCGTGAGCGTCGATGCGCATGCCCAGCGAAAGACCCATATTGGCCAGGATTTCCTTGATTTCGTTGAGCGACTTGCGGCCGAAATTCTTGGTGCGCAGCATCTCGGCTTCGGTCTTTTGCACCAGCTCGCCGATGGTCTGGATATTGGCGTTCTTCAGGCAGTTGTAGGAACGCACGCTCAATTCCAGCTCTTCGACGGAACGGTTCAGAACCTCGTTCATCTTGTCGAGGCCGCGCTCGGAGATCTCTTCGGCCGCCTCCGCCACTTCCTCGAAGTTGATGAAGATGGACATGTGATCCTTGAGAAGCTTGGCGGCGAAGCCGATGGAGTCCTGCGGGGACACGGCGCCGTTGGTCCACACCTCGAGGGTCAGTTTGTCGTAATCGGTCATCTGCCCCAGTCGCGCGGCTTCCACCGCGAAGTTCACTTTGCGGACGGGCGAATGAACGGAATCGATGGGGATGTAGCCCAGGGCCAGGTCCTCGTCGAAATTCTTGTCGGCGCTGACATAGCCGCGGCCGGTTCTGAGCCGCATTTCGATCGTCAGCTTGCCGCCTTCGCTGACGGTGGCCACGTGGACGTCGCGGTCCAGCACTTCGACGTCGGCGTCGGTTTCAATCTGGCCGCTGCGCACGTCGCCCGCTTGATCGATGGCCAGGCGCACGGTCTTGATTCCCTCGCCCATGATTTTGAAGGGAATCTGCTTGAGGTTGAGAATGATGTCGGTGGCGTCCTCAACCACGCCGGGGATGGGGCTGAATTCGTGCTCCACTCCTTCGATCCGGACGGCGGTGATGGCCGCCCCTTCGATGGAACTCAGCAGCACGCGGCGCAGGCTATTCCCGATGGTGGTGCCGAAGCCGCGCTGAAAAGGCTGCGCTGTAAACATGCCATACCGTTCCGTCAGGGTTTCGGTATTGGCGACCAAACGCTTTGGTTTCTGGAAGCCTTTGAACATAGAAATCCTCGCTTCGACCCGGACGAATCCGGATCTTACTTCGAATACAATTCGACAATGAGCTGCTCGTTCAACTGGATTTGAACCAGGTCGCTCCGTTGCGGCAGGCCGGTCACCTTGCCCGTTAACCCTTCCCGGTCGACGTCGATCCAGTTCGGCGCCGGCGCATGCGCGGTGGCGTCGCGGGCAGCCAGAATGGTGGGATTCTTCTTGCTGCTTTCGCGAACCGATACCATGTCGCCGAGTTTGACCTGGGCGGATGGAATATCGCACTTGCGGCCGTTGACATCGATGTGGCCGTGGCGGACCACCTGGCGGGCCTGGGCGCGGCTGGTGCCGAAACCCATGCGGTAGATCACGCTGTCGAGACGCCGTTCCAGTCCCGACATGAGGTTGTCGCCGGTAATGCCTTTGGCTTTGGCGGCCTTTTCATACGCTCCGCGGAACTGCGCTTCCAGCACGCCGTAGATGCGGCGGACTTTCTGTTTCTCGCGGAGCTGCAGGCCATAGCCGACGATCTTCTTCGCGCGATCCTTGCCATGCTGCCCGGGGACGAAGTTGCGCTTTTCGATGGCGCACTTTTCGCTGTGGCAGCGCTCGCCTTTGAGATAAAGCTTCATGCCCTCGCGCCGGCATTGCCGGCAAACGGGGCCAATGTATCGTGCCAAGTTCTTCTCCTTACCTTTCTTTCAGGTGCGGTTTACAGCCATGGCCGGCCTTCGTCCCGCTTGTTACCGATGTGGGCGGCTGACAGCCTGTCCCACATCGGACTTCTACACTCTGCGTTTCTTCGGCGGCCGGCAGCCGTTATGCGGAATCGGCGTGACGTCCTTGATGGCGCGCACTTCGATACCGGCGGTCGCAAGAGCGCGTACCGCCGATTCGCGGCCCGAACCGGGACCGCTGACGCGGACTTCCACCACGCGGAGGCCGGTTTCATTGGCCTTGTTGGCCGCTGTCATCGCCGCCTGCTGGGCGGCGAACGGGGTGCCTTTTCGCGATCCGCGGAAACCGAGCGAACCGGCGCTGGACCAGGAGATGGTGTTGCCTTCCTGATCGGCAATGGTCACGATGGTGTTGTTGAAAGTCGCCTGGATATGCACAATGCCCTGGTGGACAATGCGCTTCTCCTTCTTCTTGAAGCTCTTCTTCTTGCCGGCTTTTACTGGTGCTTTTGCCATTTTACGTCTTTCCAGTCGCTTTCTTCTTGTTGGCAACCGTTCCGCGGCGCGGTCCCTTGCGGGTGCGGGCATTGGTGTGGGTACGCTGGCCGCGCACCGGCAGGCCGCGGCGGTGCCGCAATCCGCGGTAGGAGCCCATCTCGATGTGGCGCTTGATGTTCATCGAGATCTCTTTGCGCAGGTCGCCTTCCACGGCGCCTTCCTCTTCCAGAATCTGGCGGACCTTATTCACCTCGTCTTCGGTCAGGTCGCGCACCTTTTTGTCGAAATCGATCCCGGCGCGGTAGAGCAGCGAACGCGACCGCGTACGGCCAACTCCATAGATGTAGGTGAGTCCGATCTCCGCCCTTTTAGCCGCCGGAAGATCCACACCAGCGATACGTGCCATATGGTTACCCCTGCCTCTGTTTGTGTTTCGGGTTGACGCAGATGACCCGCACCACGCCTTCGCGATGGATCACCTTGCATTTGTCGCAAATCTTTTTGACTGACGCCCGTACCTTCATATCTTCCTTACAATCCTTCCACGCGTCGGATCGTCCGGCGCCAACACCACCTCGACCCGGTCGCCCGGAACCAACCGGACGAAATTCCGTTCCACCGTACCCACCAGGTGGGCCAGCACCCGCCGCTGGTTTTCCAGCACCACGGCATACATGGCCGAGGGTCTTTCCTCAACCACCGTAGCGGTTACCGTCACGGCCTGGCCGGCATTCATGGCCTGGTCAAAACCCAGGGCCCGTTCTCCGTCACCGCAATGCAGTGCTCGAAGTGAGCGCTGTAGGACCCGTCCCTGGCCACGGCCGTCCACTTATCCTTCAAAACCTTCACTTCCGGCCGTCCGGCGTTCACCATCGGCTCAACCGCCAGCACCATGCCCGGTTTGAGCCGCGGATTCTCATTCTTCCGGTCCACGTAATTGGGAACCTGCGGCTCCTCGTGGAGCTGCGTGCCAATCCCATGGCCGACATATTCCCGGACGATGGAAAACCCATTCGACTTAACAAAGTTTTCCACGGCGCCGCATACATCGAACAGCCGATTCCCGTTGCGCACCCGATCGATCGCCAGCTCGAGCGATTCCCGGGTGACGGCGAGCAGCTTGCGTGTTTCCTCGCTGACTTCACCGATCGGGACGGTGATGGCCGAATCGCCATAATATCCGTCCAGCTTTACCCCGGTGTCGATGGAAACGATGTCGCCCTTTTTCAGGATGCGTTTCGGATTCGGCATGCCATGCACGATTTCCTCATTCACCGAGGTACACAACACATACTTAAAAGCCTCGCCCGCGGCCGGCACATAATACCCTTTAAAGGCCGGCTTGGCCCCCGCGTCGGCGATCATCTTTTCCGCCGCCACTTCGAGGTCCATGGTAGTGGTTCCCTCGACCGCCATATCTTTTAACGTTTCGAGCAGCCGGTATACCAGCATGCCGCTTCGCCGCATCTTTTCCAATTCCGCGGCGGTTTTACGAACAATCATCCGGGTCTCAATTCAGGGCCTGCCAGATTTTCTGAAAAACCCCGTCCGGCGAATCGGTACTCGCATCCACCTCTACCACCCGCCGTCCCGCCGTACGGTAATACTCCAGAACCGGGCGTGTCTGCATTTCGTATGCGTCCAACCGGCCGCCGATGACGGCGCTCGAATCATCCTCGCGGACCGTCAACTTCTCGCCGTCCAAATCGCACAGGCTATTCGCTTTCGGCGGCTTGGAGGCCATGTTGTACAGGGCTCCGCACCGGGGACATTCCCTGCGTCCCGTTAAACGCTTGATAACTACATTGTAATCAACCGCGAGATGAATCACCACCTCGCCCACCCCGCGCCCGTCGAACCACTGGACCAGGTGTTCAGCCTGGGTCAGCGTCCGCGGGTATCCATCCAAAATAAATCCCTTGGCGGCGTCCGGTTCGCTCAGCCGTTTTTCCACCAGGCCGTTCATCAAACCGTCCGACACCAGAGCGCCCGAGTTCACGGCCGCCACCGTAGTCACGATCGCCGTCCCCTGGCGGATGCGGTCCCGCAGCATTTCTCCCGTGGAGATATGCGGAATGTCCAGGCGCTGCACCAGCATTTTTGCCTGTGTGCCCTTCCCCGAACCCGGCGAGCCGAACAACACGATCGCCATCACAAATTAAAACGTACTCCTGCGCCCGCGAATCCGGCCCGACCGCGGAGTAAATCCTTCATAGTGCCGCATGATGAGCTGAGCTTCCACCTGGTTGATGGTATCCATGGCGACACCCACCACGATCAGCAACGACGTCCCGCCGAAGTAGAACTGTACCCCCAAACCTTCCAGCAGGTAACGGAAATGAATCGCCGTAAATGCATTGTCCACCCATTGCCCGATGAGCGGCAGGTGCTGCAGCTTGATGCCGGAAATCATGATATCCGGGATCAGGCAGAGGATCGAAAGATAAATGCCCCCGACCACCGTAATCTTGGTCAGGATGTTGTTCATGTAATCCGCCGTATTCCGTCCCGGCCGGATCCCTGGAATGAAGCCGCCGTACTTGCGCATGTTGTCGGCCGCTTCGTTGGGGTTGAAAATAATCGATACGTAAAAGAAACAGAAGAAGATGATGCCGGCCACGAAGAGCACGTAGTACATCGGCTCGCCGTGCTTGATGGAGTCCAGCATGTTGTACAGCCAGTGGACGTTCTTGACCCAGGCCACATTGAGCAGCGTACTGGGAAACGCCAGGATCGACGATGCGAAGATCACCGGGATGACGCCGCCGGCGTTGACCTTCAGCGGCATGTGCGTGGACTGGCCGCCCATGACGCGCCGGCCCACCACGCGTTTGGCGTACTGCACCGGAATGCGCCGCTCGCCGCGCTCCACCAGGACGATGAAGGCCACCACCACCACCATCATGGCGATCAGCACGATCAGCGTGACGGCGCCCCACTCGCGGGTAACGAAGACGTTCGTATAGATGCTTTGAATGGCGCGCGGCAACCCGACCACGATGCCCGTGAAGATGATCAGGGACATGCCGTTGCCCACGCCGCGTTCGCTCATCTGTTCGCCCAGCCACATGATGAACGCCGTGCCGGTGGTGAGCGAGATAATGGTGAGCAGGGTAAAGCCGATGCCCGGACTGATCACGATCCCCTGCCCCATCGCCATGAGGCCGCGGCCGATGGTGGCCGACTGGATGACCGAAAGGATGATAGTCAGGTACCGGGTCCACTGGGTGATCTTGCGCCGCCCCAGTTCGCCTTCCTTCTGCAGTTTTTCGAGGGTGGGAACCACTACGGTGAGCAACTGAAGGATGATGGACGCCGTGATATACGGCATGATGCCCAGGGCGAAAATGGTCAGCTTCTTGATATTGCCGCCCGCGAACATGTCGAAGAAGCCGAAGATGGAGCCGCCCGCCGAGTTGAAGAATTCCTGCCAGCGTTGCGTGTTGATGCCGGGTGTGGGGATGACCGCGCCCAAACGGTAGACGCCCAGCAGGCCGAGCGTGAACATCACCCTCTTGCGAAGGTCTGGGACGCGAAAGATGTTGGCGAACGCTTCAAAGAACTTCATGGTCCCCTCCGGCGCTATTGGGCGGCCGCGCCGATCACCTGCGCCGTGCCCCCGGCCTTCTGAATCTTCTCCGCCGCCGACTTGGAAAAATGGTGGGCTTCGACCGAGATCTTGCGGGTCAACTCGCCGGAGCCGAGCACCTTCAGGCCCTCTCCGATTTTCTTGATGACGCCCAGTTCCATCAACTTGTCGGCGGTGAACGAATCGCCTTCCAGCTTCTCCAGCCGGCCCAGGTTGACGATGGCGAACTCCTTCTTGAAAATGTTGGTGAATCCGCGCTTGGGCAGCCGGCGATGGATAGGCATCTGGCCGCCTTCGAAGCCGCGCTTCTGGCCGAACCCGGTGCCGGCGCGCTGGCCCTTGTGGCCGCGCGTGGACGTCTTTCCGTGTCCCGAGCCCATGCCGCGCCCGACGCGTTTCCGGAGCTTGGTTTGTCCCGCTGGGGGTTTCAATCCGCTGAGGTTCATTTCTCTAGATCTCCAAAACTATTCCACGACTTCCAGCAGGTGCGGAATCTTCTTGACCATGCCGCGAAAGACCGGCGAATCCGGCCGCACCACGATCTGATTGATTTTGCGCAGACCCAGCCCCTTCACCACCCGCTTGTGTTTTTGGGGCGTGCAAATGGGGCTGTGAACGAGTTTGATTTTGATTGTGCCGGCCATATCAGAGTTTCTCCACCGCCAGGCCGCGCATTTCGGCCACGGCGCTTTTCTCGCGCAGCGATTCGAGCGCCACGATGGTAGCTTTGACTACGTTGTGCGGATTGCGGCGTCCGATGGATTTGGTGACCACGTTGGGAATGCCGCAAGCCGAAATCACCGCGCGGACCGCGCCGCCGGCAATCACGCCGGTTCCGGCCGGCGCCGGCTTCAGCAGCACCTCGGAGCTGGCGAAGCGGCCCAGCACCATGTGCGGGATGGTGGTTTCCATCACGTGAACGCGGCGCAGGTTCTTCTTGGCCGCTTCGATACCCTTGCGGATGGCCGAAGGCACTTCCTTGGCCTTGCCCACGCCGTATCCCACCACTTTGGCCGCCGGATCGCCAATGACCACCAGGGCGGAAAAGCTGAGATTCTTACCGCCTTTGACCACCTTGGTGACGCGATTGATGGCGACCACCTGCTCTTTGAGGCTGAGGGACGCCGGATCGATCCGTTTTACAATCAGTGCCATGAAATTAGAACTCCAGTCCGGCGGCGCGGGCTGCGTCCGCCAGCGCCTTCACGCGGCCGTGATAGCGATATCCGCCGCGATCGAACACCACGTTCTTGATGCCTTTTTCCTTGGCGCGCTCGGCCACCAGTTTGCCGATCGCCGTGGCCGCCGCGACATTGCCGCCGTTCGTCTTGGCCGCCTTATCCACGCCGGTCTTCTCCGCCCCGGTCTTGTCCACGCCGGTCTTATCCACGCCGGTCTTATCCGCCTCGGTCTTATCGCCCCCGGTCTTATCTCCCCCGGTCTTACCCACCGACGAAGCCGCCACCAGCGTGGCGCCCTGGGTGTCGTCGATAACCTGGGCGTAAATGTGCGCCACACTGCGGTAGACCGCGAGCCGCGGCCGTTCGGCCGTTCCGCTTAGCTTGCGCCGGATCCGCTTATGGATCCGATTGCGAATTTGGTTCTTTTCGATTTTACGAATCATTTGCTTGCCCCGGTCTTTCCGACCTTCTTGCGCAGGGATTCGCCGGTGTACCGGACGCCCTTGTTCTTGTAAGGATCCGGCTTGCGAAGCGCCCGCATATTGGCCGCCACCTGTCCCAGCATTTGCCGGTCGTGGCCCGTCAGAACCAGATGGGTCTGCTTATCGATGGTGAGGTGCACGCTATCGGGCAGCAGGAACTCGATCGGGTGGGAATAGCCCAGCGTGAAGGTCGCCACCTTGCCGCTGACGGCGGCGCGATAGCCGACGCCCACGATATCCAGCTCGCGGGTGAACCCGCCGGACACGCCTTGCACGGCATTGGCCGCCAGGGCGCGCGTCAGGCCGTGCAGCGCGGCGAGCGAATCGGATGCGCGCTTCACTTCCAGCTTGCCGGCCGATTGCTCGAAGGTGATTCCCCGCGGAATCGGAACCATCAGCTTTCCCTTGGGGCCGGTGACTTCCAGTTGATCGCCCACCTGCACCTTGACGCTAGCGGGCAGAACGATCGGCTTTTTGCCAATTCTCGACATAGTCTCTCAAACCTCGCGGTCTCTCAAACCTCGCGGATCGCGCAATTCCTCTACCACACGCGGCAGAGGATCTCGCCACCCAAGTGTTCCTTATGCGCATCCCGCCCGGTCATGACGCCGCGCGGAGTGGTCAGGATGTTGATGCCAAGGCCGCCCAGCACCCGCGGGATGTCGGTCTGGCCGACATACACCCGGCAACCGGGCCGGGACACGCGCTCGATGGCGGAGATCACCGGCGAGTTGCCCGGGCCGTACTTCAGGTAGATCTTGATGGTCTTCTTCGCGCCTTCTTCGGCCACTTTGAAGTTGGCGATGTAGCCTTCTTCCTTCAAAATGCGCGCGATTTCCGCCTTCAGATTGGAGGCCGGCACGTCCACCTTGGGGTGGCGGGCTCCGATCGCGTTGCGTACGCGAGTCAGCATGTCGGCAATGGGATCGCTCGTCATATTTCTCCTACGTCATTCCCTTGTCAGGCCAGCCCTCACCAGCTGGCTTTCGTCACGCCGGGGATCTCGCCGTTCAGGGCAAGCTTCCGGAAACACAACCGGCAGATGCCGAACTTGCGCAAAAACCCGCGCGGACGCCCGCATCGCCAGCAACGGTTGTGGTGGCGGCATTGCAGCTTGGGCGTTTTCGCCTTGCGGGCGATATCCAGCTTAATATCCTTGGCGATTTTAGCGGTGGTGGCCATGTTCTTGTGTGCCTCTCTTTACTGCCGGAACGGCATTCCCATCTGCTTCAGCAGCGCCACACCTTCGGCATCGGTAGCGGCCGTGGTGGTGATGGAAATATTCATGCCCTTGGTCTTCTCCACCTTGGAGTAATCGATTTCCGGGAAGATCAACTGATCCTTCACGCCCAGCGTATAATTGCCCCGGCCGTCGAAGCTCTTGGTGGAGACGCCGCGGAAATCGCGGACGCGGGGCAGGGCCACATTCACCAGGCGGTCGAAGAATTCATACATGCGGTCGCCGCGCAAGGTGACCATGCACCCGATCGACTGGCCCTCGCGCAGTTTGAACTGCGCAATCGACTTCGATGCCTTGGTGATGACCGGTTTCTGGCCGGCGATCTGTCCCAGTTCGCTCGCCGCGCCATCCATCAGCTTGGCGTTCTGGGTGGCTTCCCCCATTCCGATATTGATCGAGATCTTGTCGAGCCGGGGCACCGCCATGACGTTCTTGTACTTGAACTCATCGGTCAGCGCCGGGATTACCTTTTTTTGATAATGCTCTCTCAAACGTGCCGCCATCGAATTCCTCGCTTACTTCCTGTCGAGCAACTGCCCGCACTTCCGGCAAACCCGGGTGCGCCGCGTCTTCCCGCCGGCCACCACATCCACGCGATGAGCCACCCGCACGGCCTTGTTGCAGCCGGGGCAGACGATCATGATGTTGGAGGCCGCAATGGGGCTCTCGCGTTCCGCGATCCCGCCCTTGATCTGCTTCTGAGGATTGGGCCGCGTGTGCCGCTTGATCATCATGACGTGCTCCACCAGGACGCGCCCGGTGTCGCGATGGACCTGCAGAACCCGTCCCGTCTTGCCCTTATCGCGGCCGGCAATCACTTTGACCGTATCTTCCCTTTTCAGGTCGAGTCGCGCCGGCGGAACCGGCTTTTTCTTTCCCAGCGGCATCAGATTACCTCCGGGGCCAGCGACACGATCTTCATGAACTTCTTGTCGCGCAGTTCGCGCGCGACCGGCCCGAAGACGCGCGTACCCACCGGCTCACCCACATCCGTGATCAGCACCGCCGCATTGGAATCGAAGCGGATATAGGTGCCGTCCCTGCGCCTGGTTTCCTTGCGCATGCGTACGATAACGCAGCGCACCACTTTGCCTTTCTTGATCGCCGAATCCGGCGCGGCTTCCTTGACGCTGGCCGTGACGACATCGCCCAGGCCGGCGCGTAAGCCGAGGTCGCCGCCGCGCGGCAGAATGCAGGAAAGCCTGCGCGCGCCGGAGTTATCGGCCACCTCGAGAATGGTTCGCATTCCAATCATAAATAAGCTCCAAGCCTGTAGCCTTTAGCCGTTTGGCCAAAGGCTTCGACTAAACCTTCACATCCAAATCCGACGGTTGCGCGCCCACCTGCGCGGCGCGGCGGACTACTTCCGCCAGTTCCCACCGCTTCAATTTGCTGAGCGGACGGCACTCGATGATGCGCACCACGTCGCCCATCTTGGCGGCCGCTTTTTCATCGTGGGCGTAAAACTTCTTTTTCTTCGCGATAATTCGTTTATACAGAGGATGCGGCACCCTGCGGATGACTTCCACCACAATGGTTTTCAGCATCTTGGTCGAGACCACCTGGCCGACCTTTTCGTTCTTGAATGAATGCACCGGTTGCTCGGCCATGGCTACTTCGTTCCTCCAGGCTGGGCTGCAATGGCCCGTTCGCGAAGGATGGTCAGCATCCTCGCCCGGTCCTTACGCATGCTCCGCGCCTTCTTCAACCCTTCCATCTGGCCCATCGACATCTGAAACTTAAGACGAAAGAACTGCTCGTCCATTTCGCGCAACTGGTGCTCGATTTCCTTGTCGTCGAGATCGCGAACCTTAACCTTAGCCTTCTGCGCCATATTCAAACTCCACTACGATACTCTGCGGCTTACTCTGGGGCTTTACTCTGCTTCATCCCTGCTGATGAATTTGGTCTTAATGGGCAGCTTGTGAGCGGCCAGGCGCATGGCGGCCAAAGCCGTCGGACGATCCACGCCTTCCATCTCAAACAGCACTTTCCCCGGCCGGACGACCGAAACCCACTGCTCCGGCGCGCCTTTTCCTTTTCCCATACGCGTTTCGGCGGGCTTCTTGGTAATCGGCTTATCCGGGAATAACCGGATCCAGACTTTACCGCCGCGCTTTATCGACCGCGTCATGGCCACACGGGCCGCTTCAATCTGCCGGTCCGTAATCCAGGCGCATTCGAGCGCCTTGAGCCCGAACTCCCCGAAAGAGATGTCCGACCCGCGCCACGCCTTGCCGGTTCTACGCCCACGCTGCTGCTTTCTAAACTTAACCTTCTTTGGCATCATCATGGCGGTATATCCTCAATCGTTACTGATTCTCACCCGTCGGCGGCTCGGGCTTCGGCTCTTCCGCCGGGGGAGCGGCGGCCTTAGGCTCCGCCTGGGGCTCCGGCTTGGGTTCCTGTTTGGCTTCCTGCTTCCAGGCCGGCTGCTGCGCCTGGGGCGACATCAGCGGCGGCAGAATCGGCGCCGCGGCACGGACGGCCGGACGCGGCATATCCGAGGGAGGAACCTGAATCGCGGGCCCGCCGGCATCCGCAGCCGGCGCCTGCATCGGCGCGGGACCACGATCGCGGTCGCGTCCACCGCGTCCGCCGCGGTCGCCACCCCGGTCTCCACGGTCTCCCCGGTCGCGCCGTTCGCCCCTGTCGCGGCGGGGTTCGGGCTCTGGCAGCAAACCGCCCCGGCGCTTGGTCAGGTCGAGGATCTCGCCCTTGTACAACCAGGCCTTGACGCCGATCACGCCGTAAGTGGTGCGGGCTTCTGCGAAGCCGTAATCGATATCGGCGCGCAGGGTGTGCAGCGGAAGCTGGCCTTGCAGGTACCATTCGCTGCGGGCGATTTCGGCGCCGTTCAGGCGGCCGGAGACGCGGACCTTGATTCCCTTGCAGCCGAAGCGCAGCGCCGAATCCACGGCCTTGCGCATGGCCCGGCGGAACGCCACGCGCTTCTCAAGCTGCAGGGCGATCGATTCGGAAACCAGTTGCGCGTCGAGCTCCGGCTTATGCACTTCCTGAATGTCGATGAAGACCTCGCGCTTGGTCTTCTTGGCCATGTCCTGTTTGAGCTTCTCGATTTCGGCGCCCTTGCGGCCGATGATGATGCCGGGCCGCGAGGTGCGGATGGTGACCCGCAGCTTGTTGCCCGGGCGATCCACTTCAATCGAGCTCACGCCAGCCGACTTGAGCCGCGCCAGCAAGGCTTCCTTCAGCTCCAGGTCTTCCCGAAGAAGGGTGGCATAGCCCTGCTTGGCGAACCAGCGCGACCGCCACGGCTTGTTGAAGCCCAGCCGGAATCCGTACGGATGAACTTTCTGTCCCATCTATGCTTCTTTCTCCGCCACTTTAATGACGATATGCGCCGAACGGCGTTGGTACCGGTAGGCGCGGCCCATGGGCGCCGGGCGGACGCGCTTCATGCGCGGCCCCTCGTTGACATAGGCTACGCTGACCACCAGCTTGTCCACATCCACGTCTTCGGACCGGTTCTGCGCGTTGGCGATGGCCGACTGCAACACCTTCTCCACGGTCGGCGCAATCCGCTTATTGGTGGCCCGCAGAGTATTGATGGCCTTACCCGCGTTCAGGCCGCGGATCAGGTCCACCACCAGCCGGGCCTTCTGCGCCGAAACTCGGATATATCTGGCTTCCGCTTTCACTTCCATGGTCTTTACCTCTTATGCCGGCTTGGCCGTTTTCTCCGTGGCTGCCTTCACCGAATGGCCTTTGAACGTCCGCGTCGGCGAAAACTCGCCCAGCTTATGTCCCACCATATTCTCGGTGACATATACCGGAATGAACTTCTTACCGTTGTGCACCGCCACCGTATGCCCCACGAATTCGGGGAGAATGGTGGATCTTCTCGACCACGTACGGACCACTTTCTTCTCGTTGGACGCGTTCAGCACCGCCAGCTTGGCTTCCAGGTGCGTATCGGTAAACGGCCCCTTCTTGACGGATCTGCCCATTGCCTACCTCTTCTTGCTCTTTCGAGTGACGATCCACTTATCGGTGCGCTTATTGTTGCGGGTCTTGAAGCCGCGCGTGGGCTTGCCCCACGGGGTCACCGGATGGCGCCCGCCCGAGCTGCGGCCTTCGCCGCCGCCATGCGGATGGTCCACCGGGTTCATGGTGACGCCGCGGTTGTGCGGCATCTTGCCCATCCACCGCTTCCGGCCAGCCTTGCCCAGCGCGATGTTTTCGTGATCGACGTTGCCCACCTGGCCGACGGTCGCCATACATTCCACCTGCACCCGGCGGATTTCGCCCGAGGGCAGTTTCAGCAGCGCGATCGCGCCTTCCTTATTGACTAACTGCGCCTGCGATCCGGCCGATCGCGCCATCTGGCCGCCCTTGCCGGGACGAAGTTCGATATTGTGGACGATGGTGCCGGCCGGCATGTTCTTCAGCGGCAGCGCGTTGCCCAGCAGGATGTCGGCATCGGGACCGGAGGTCACTTTGTCGCCCGGCTTCAGACCGTCCGGCTGAAGAATGTAGCGCTTCTCGCCGTCGGCGTAATGCAGCAATGCGATGCGCGCCGAACGGTTGGGGTCGTATTCGATAGCCGCCACCACCGCGGTGATGCCGTGCTTGTCGCGCTTGAAATCCACCAGGCGGTAGGCCTGCTTGTGGCCGCCACCGATAAAGCGCGAGGTAACTCGTCCATTCGAATTGCGGCCGCCCGTGCCCTTCTTGCTTTCGACCAGCGATTTTTCCGGCTTGTGCTTGGTGATTTCCGCGCGCGTCACGTCGGTCATGAAGCGCCGCGAAGGGGTATGCGGACTGTATGTCTTGATGGGCATCTTCCTGGCTCCCTTAGATCTCCGCGAACTCGGGCACCTTCTCGCCCGCCTTCAGTTTGACGTAAGCCTTTTTCCAATCCGGCTTATACCCGGCGAAGCGTCCGCGGCGGCGCAGCTTGCCCTCCATGTTGGCGGTGCGCACTTCCGACACTTTCACTTTGAAGAGCTTCTCGACGGCGGACTTGACCTGCGTCTTGTTGGCCCCGCTATGCACTTCGAAGCACAGCGTGCGCTGGTTATCTTTCTTATCCACGCCCTTCTCGGTGACGAGCGGGCGGCGCAGAACCTCATGGATGGTCATTTGCTGAGCGCCTCCGAAAACTTGCGCGCCGCCGCTTCCGACAGCAGCACGCTTTTGTGTCCCAGAAGATGGTAGGGATTGACATCGCGGGTGGGCATCAGCGTGACGCCCTTGAGATTTCGCAATCCCAGGGTGAGATTCTTGTTTTCGCCGTTGTCCACCACCAGGACGGTTCGTCCGGCCTGCAGCGTGGCCAGCGCGCCCATGGCGTTCTTGGTCTTGTGGTCGGCCAGGTCGAACGCCTGCACCACTTTCAATTCGCCGTCGCGCACTTTGGCGGAAAGCGCCGAGCGCAGAGCGCCCTTCAGCATCTTGCGCGGCAGATTGTAACTGTAATCGCGCACTACCGGCCCGTGCACCGTACCGCCATGACGCCAGATGGGCGACCGTACCGAACCCACGCGGGCCCGTCCGGTGCCCTTCTGCTTCCACAGCTTCTTGCCGCTGCCCGCCACCTCGGACCGTACCTTGGTCTTATGGGTTCCGCGGTGTTTACCCGCCTGAAAGTGCCGCACGGCTTCATACAGAAGCGCGTCGTTGACGTCGGCCCCGAAGACTTCGTCGGCCAGTTCCAACTCGCCGACCTTTTGATTCTTCAAATCCACTACATCCACTGTCGGCATGGCTTACCTTTTGGACCTCCGCACCACGACGTACCCGCCGTTCGGTCCGGGAACCGCGCCCTTTACCACCAGCACGTTGTCCTCGGTATCCACCTCGATCACTTCCAGGTTGCGCACGGTGACCTGGCCGTGGCCCAGGTGACCGCCCATCCGCATCCCCGGCACAACGCGCGACGGGAAGCTGGATGCGCCGATCGAACCCGGCGCGCGGTGGAACATCGACCCGTGGCTGCCCTCGCCGCCGCGGAAGTGATGGCGCTTCACCACGCCGGCAAATCCACGGCCTTTGCTGATGCCGATCACATCCACCTTGTCCTTGGGCTTGAACTGATCCACCAGCACCTTGTCGCCGGCTTTGAAATCGTCATCGCCTGCGGTCCGCGGAAACTCACGCAGGAACTTCGCGCCCTCGGCGCCCGCCTTCTTGAGGTGGCCGGTGGCGGGCTTATTGATGCGCTGCGGTTTGATAAACTCCATCAACCCGAGCTGCACCGCATCGTACCCGTCGGTAGCGGCCGTCTTGCGCTGCACCACCATGCACGGGCCCGCCTTCAGCAGTGTGACCGGCACCACCTGTCCATCCGGCCGGAACATCTGCGACATTCCAATCTTCTTGCCAAGGATTCCTGGACTCATAATAGTTCTCAGTTCTCAGTTAACAGCTATCGGGAAAGGTAAACCGGCAACTGTCGACTTCTCATTTCCCGAAAGCCTTAATCTCCACATCCACGCCCGCCGGCAGATCGAGCTTCATCAGCGCGTCGACCGTCTGCTGGGTCGGCTCCAGGATGTCCAACAGCCGCTTGTGGGTTCGGATCTCAAATTGCTCCCGCGACTTCTTATCGACGTGCGGCGAGCGTAAAACGGTGGTAACACTGCGGGACGTGGGCAGCGGGATGGGACCGGCAACGTGCGCGCCGGTCCTCTTGGCCGTATCCACGATCTCGGTGGTCGATTGATCGAGCACCCGGTGATCGTACGCTTTCAATCTGATGCGAATGCGTTCTCGTAAAGCCATATTTCCCCGCGGGCGGAGCCCGTTATTTTATAATCTCCGAAACCGTGCCAGCGCCCACGGTGCGGCCGCCTTCGCGAATCGCGAAGCGCAGCCCCTTGTCCATGGCGATCGGCGTGATTAACTCCACCATCAGGCTCACGTTGTCGCCCGGCATCACCATTTCC
>Ga0182018_10000138_pt1 | contig 91014 bp, 91 predicted proteins | sample 812P2MmetaG_FD_120490 | JGI IMG/M metagenome (GOLD analysis project Ga0182018, IMG submission 120490) | Permafrost microbial communities from Stordalen Mire, Sweden - 812P2M metaG | ecosystem: Environmental > Terrestrial > Soil > Wetlands > Permafrost | place: Sweden: Stordalen | collected...
GATCACCGAGATGAACGAGCGGTTCATGCCCTTGCACATGATGTAGGACAGGATCGCGCCCGAGGAGCCGACCAGCGCGCCGGTGATGATCAGCGCCGAATTGCCGAGCGTGAAGCCGATGCCGGCCGCGGCCCAGCCGGAATAGGAATTAAGCATCGAGATCACGACTGGCATGTCGGCGCCGCCGATCGGGACGATGATCAGCGCGCCGAGCAGGAACGACACCGCCGCGATCAGCCAGAAGGCGACATGCGGCTGCGCTTCGAAGAACCAGACGATCAGGGCGACGAGGCCCATGGCGAGCGCGACGTTGATGACGTGCCGCGCCGGCAGGATGATCGGCGCGCCGCTCATGCGGCCCGACAGTTTCAGGAACGCAATCACCGAACCGGTAAAAGTGATGGCGCCGATGGCGACGCCGAGCGACATTTCGATCAGGCTCTGGCCGTGAATGGCGCCTTCGCTGCCGATGCCGAAGGCCGCGGGCGCGTACAGCGCGCCGGCCGCGACCAGCACCGCCGCCATACCGACGAGCGAGTGGAAGGCCGCGACCAGTTCAGGCATGGAGGTCATCGGCACGCGCCGCGCGATCACCGCGCCGGTGCCGCCGCCGATCGCCATGCCGAACACGACAAGTCCCCAGGCACTCAAGTCCGCCGGCGGATGCGAGGCAAGCGTAGTGGCGACCGCGATAGCCATGCCGATCATGCCGAACAGATTGCCGCGCCGGCTGGTCTCCGGATTCGACAAGCCGCGCAACGCCATGATGAACAGCGCTCCGGCGACGAGATAGCAAAGCGCGGCGAGATCGGCGCTCATGAGTTGCTCACTTCTGCTTGCGCTGGAACATGGCGAGCATGCGCTGGGTCACCAAAAAGCCGCCGAAAATATTGACCGAAGCGAAGGTGAGCGCGACGAAGCCGAGCGCGCGCGCCCAGATCGGCCCGGCATCGTCGGCAACGAGCGCGACGCCGACCGCAAGCAGCGCGCCAACGACGATCACCGAAGAAATGGCGTTGGTCACCGACATCAGCGGCGTATGCAGCGCCGGCGTCACCGACCAGACGACGAAGTAGCCGACAAAGACCGCAAGCACAAAAATCGACAGGCGGAACACGAACGGATCGGCGACGTCGCTTGCCGCATGCGCCGCACCGGCGAGATCAAGCTGGGCGAGGATGGAAAGCGTCACCATGGCTTGGCTCCTGCTTTAAGTCTTCGGCTTGAAATTCGGATGAACCACCGCGCCGTCGCGGGTGAGCACCGTCGCCTTGACGATGTCGTCGTCCCAATTGACGGCAAGCGCCTTGGTCTTCTTGTCGATCAGCACTTCCAGGAACGCATAGAGGTTCTTGGCGTAGAGGCTCGACGCCGTGGCCGCGATCCGGCCCGGCACATTGCGATAGCCGACGATTTTGACACCGCCGACGTCCGCGACCTTGTCGGCGATGACACCTTCGACATTGCCGCCTCGCTCGACCGCGAGATCGACCACGACCGATCCCGGCCGCATCGACGCCACCATATCCTTCGAGACCAGCCGCGGCGCCGGTCGGCCCGGAATCAGCGCCGTGGTGATGACGATGTCCTGCTTCTTGATATGCTCGGCGACCAGCGCGGCTTGTTTAGACTGGTACTCCTTCGACATTTCCTTGGCGTAGCCGGCCACCGTCTCGGCTGCTTTGAATTCCTCGTCCTCGACCGCGATGAATTTTGCGCCGAGGCTCTCGACCTGCTCCTTGGCCGCTGGCCGCACGTCGGTCGCGGTGACGATGGCGCCAAGCCGGCGCGCGGTGGCGATCGCTTGCAAGCCGGCGACGCCGGCGCCCATCACAAAAACCCTGGCGGCGGGGACCGTGCCGGCCGCGGTCATCATCATCGGCAGCGCCCGGCCGAATTCCGCCGCGGCATCCACCACGGCGCGGTAGCCGGCGAGATTGGCCTGGCTCGACAGCACGTCCATCGCCTGCGCGCGGGTGATGCGCGGCAACAGCTCCATCGCGAAGGCGGTCACGCCGGCCTCCGCCATGGCGCGCAGCGCCTCGTCCTGCCCGTAAGGATCCATAATGGCGATGACGATCGCGCCCTTCTTCAGGCGCGAAAGCTCGCCAGATTCCGGCCGCCGCACCTTGAGCACGACATCGGCGCCGCTCATCGCGTCGGCAGCCATCACGGCGCCCGCAGCGGCATAATCCGCATCGAGGACACCCGATTTGATTCCGGCGTCCGGCTCCACGGCGACTTCGGCGCCAAGGCCGATCATCTTCTTCACGGTTTCAGGGGTCGCGGCCACGCGCGACTCGCCGGTATCGGTCTCGGCAGCAACCGCAACCTTCATAAATCCTCCGACGGCGGCACGGCCGGCAATCAGGCCGATGTCGGTATCGTGCGGTTAGATCACGTCAGGAAATACGCCATCAAGATGACGATGGAGATGATGATTGTCATCATCACTTTGGTCAAAGTGATGAAAGTACTGTAGGTCTGTTCGTGAGCAGGGTAATCGTTGCCCGTCGCAGTCGAATATTCGACCTCAGCGTGATCGGCCATCCCATCTCTCCAAGCGGCGGCTACCCGGTGTCGGCGGACTTAGCTTAATTGTGGTTTCAGGGCAACCGGACGCTGGACCTGGTAGTGGACGCTTTTGAATAACGCAGCCCTGGAAACCAGACCGGGCTCCGGGCATACTCGCACCATGCCGGAAAAAAGCCAAAACGCGGACCTAGTGCTGATCAAGAGATACCTGTCGCTAGATGACCTTGCCGATATGGTGCTGAACGGCCAACGATTTATTGTCCGGGAATCCGAAACGAACCGGGATATCACCCGCAATATCCTCAATCGGCTGCATTGATCATGCCGGACAAGCGCCACAACGTCCCCGCGATGTGACCGAATCCCTACTCTGAGGGAACGGCATATAGTCACGGACCAAAAAAGCGATGCTCAGGAAAGAACAGAACGACCTCCTGACCCAAACCGGTCCGGGAACGGCAATGGGGCAAATGTTCCGCTCCTATTGGCTGCCGGCACTCCTCGCCGCGGAACTGCCGGAGAACGATTGTCCGCCGGTGCGGGTCAAGCTCCTCTCGGAACGTCTCATCGCTTTCCGCGATTCGGAGGGCCGTTACGGCCTGATGGACGAATTCTGCGCCCATCGCGGCGTGTCGCTGTGGTTCGGCCGCAACGAGGAAGGCGGGCTGCGCTGCCCTTATCACGGCTGGAAATACGACGTGACCGGCCAATGCCTGGAAGTACCGTCGGAGCCCATGGAAAGCGGCTTCTGCAAGAAGATCAAGCTGACCTCCTATCCGCTGATCAAGCGCGGCGAAGTGCTGTGGACCTATATGGGCCCCGCGGACAAGAAGCCGCCACTGCCGGAGTGGGAGTTTTCCCTGGTGCCGCCGGAGCAGACCTTCGTCTCAAAGCGGTCGCAGGAGTGCAACTGGCTGCAAGCCATGGAAGGCGGCATCGATTCGAGCCACGTCTCGTTCCTGCACCGTGGCGACCTGCATTCCGACCCGCTGTTTAAGGGCGCCAAGGGCAATCAATACAACCTCAACGACATGGCGCCGCATTTCGAGGTCGTCGAGCAACCGGGCGGCTTGTTCATCGGCGCGCGGCGCAACGCCGAGAACGGCAAATATTATTGGCGCATTACGCCGTTCGTCATGCCGTGCTTCACCATGATCCCGCCGCGCGGCGATCATCCCATTCACGGTCACTTCTGGGTCCCGATCGACGACGAGAATTGCTGGGCCTGGTCATACGACTTCCATCCGGTGCGGGCGCTGACCAAAACCGAAGTCGACGCCATGATGGACGGCGCCGGCGTGCATTGCAAATACACGCCTGGCACCTATCGCCCGCTCGCCAACAAGGACAACGATTATCTGATCGATCGCGCGGCGCAGAAGGCCGGCAAGACGTTTAGCGGCGTCGCCGGTTTTGCCATGCAGGATGCGTCGCTGCAGGAAAGCATGGGCCCGGTTTGCGACCGCACCAAGGAAAACCTGGTCTCGACCGACAACGGCATCATCATGGCGCGCCATCGCCTGATGCGAGCCACCAAGGCGCTGGTCGAAAAAGGCACGACGCCTCCCGGCGTCGACCCCGCGCATCACCGAGTTCGCTCCTGCGCGGTGGTGCTGCCGCCCGACGTGGCATTCAAGGACGGCGCCAAGGAAGCGCTCAATGCCAAGCTCGGCATGGCGCAGACGACGGTGTAGCAAAGCGTGACGCCATAATGCGCCGGCAATCTCTGCGATCGATCAGATCACAGTGCCAGCGTCTGGTAATCGCTCTCCTGATGTTGCGCGCGGTACTGATCGCCCCGCATACCGCGATGGCCTCGCCCGACCAGCGCTTGAGCTTCGATCACGCCTCGACGAGCCAAAAAGTAGTTGCGTTGACGTTCGACGCCGACATGACGCCGGGGATGCTGAATGAGCTGAAGAGCAAGAGGGTTGCTTCCTGGTACAACGAGAAGGTCATTGAAACGCTAAGGCAGGAGCAAGTCCCGGCGACCCTGTTTCTGACCGGTCTCTGGATCGAGACCTACAGCGCCGCGACCAAAGAATTATCCAACGACCCGCTCTTTGAGTTGGGCAATCACAGTTATTCACACGGCGCCTTTCATTCTCCCTGCTACCGGCTTTTTCCGATACCCGAATCGAAGCAGGCCGCCGAAGTGCAAAAGACCGATGACCTGCTGCAAAGAAACGCCACGTCTTATAAAAAATATTTCCGCTTTCCCGGCCTCTGCTCTGATGCGGAGGCTGTGAAGAAAGTCGAGGATCAGGGCTATACCGTTATCGGAGGGGATGTGGACGGCGCCGACGCCTTTGAAAAGAATCCAAGGTGGATCGCCTCCGACGTCGTGGCGAATGTCCGTCCGGGCAGCATCGTTGTCCTTCACATGCACGGCGGCCCCAACGCGCCGGGAACCGCACTCGCACTCCCGGACATCATCAAGAAGCTGCGGTCTGAGGGATACACTTTCGTCAAAGTGTCGGATTTGCTGAAACTGCCACCGGGCGAACCCATCAGACCTGTGGCGATGCCGCACCAGACGATACCCCAGCAAGTGACGAGTTCAGGCGCCAACGTCACGCCGGCCCATTATCCGTCACCGCATTTTTTCCGGCGATGAACCCCTGACAGATTGCGCGCGGCAATCCGTGCATGGAAAAGCCGCCGGCCGATTCGCCGCCGCAGTAAAGGCCGGGGATCGCTTCGCCGTTCATGTCGATCACCTGACAGCGTGCATTGATACGCAAGCCTGCGCGCGTATCATGAATGACCGGCGTCGCCCACGCCGCGTAGAATGGCGGCTTTGCGATTTTGTAGAGCGGCTTCGGCCTGCCGAAGTCGGCATCCTTGCCCGCCTCGACGAATGAATTGTAGCGCGCGACAGTCTCGACCAGATTTTGCAGCGGCATCGGCAAGCGCTGGTATTTCATTTCGATCTTGCGCGCGAGCTCGGCAATGCTGTTGGCGCTGAAAAAGAAACCCGCGTCGACATCGACATGCGGCGGCTTCGGCTGCCATTTCTCGCGCGCGACCGCGTCGGCATCGAAGATCGCCCAGATCGGGCCGCCGCCGTTATGGCCGTCGCCGATGCCGGCGAGCGCCGCGTTGATGAAATTACTTGGATTATATTTGACGTTCTTGGCGTTCAGATATGAGTGCGGCTCGTAAGGATTGACACTCATATAAGTGTTGTAGCCGAAGTGGCCGACGGTTTCGTCGTAGAAGCGCTTGCCCAGCATGTTGACCAGGATGACATCCTGCCAGTCCGCAACTCTGAGTCCGATGGCGCGCGCCTTGTCGAAAACCTCGCTGCCCGGATGCCAGCGCACATTCACATAGCCATATTGGCAGCCGATCGCGCCCGGCTTGGTGATGCCGCTGCCGAACTCGCCGGCGTAGTTGAACAAGCCCCATAGCGCGGCCCCGATCGCCATGGCGGCAAGTTCGCCGCTGGCGTCCTGGTTCGACCACGGCATGCCGGCGAGGCCGCAATATTCCTCGGTGAGGCGCGGATCGAACATGCGCCGGAAGTTCACATTGCCGGTCGAGCCGCCGGTGGCGACGATGACGGCTTTGCGCGCGCGGATGTTACGCGTGGCGCCATTGTGAGTCACGGCAACGCCGAGCGCACGGCCGGAACTCGCGGTCTCGCGATGGATCGCGGTCATGCGGTGCTCAAGCAGGATCTCGACTCCGGCCTTCAGGGCTGCGGCGTGGAGCGGCCGGATCAGGCCACTGCCGGCCCGGATTTCCGAGTCGTTTGGATCGGCCGGCTTGCCGGTGTGGACCATCGGCCAGTCCTCGACCGAGATCTGCATGGTGCGCAGCGCCGAGACCCCGATCTCGTGCCCGATGTCATTTGGCCGCCGGTCGATGACTTTCACGCCGTGCGCGAGCAGAAATTCGAAGGCTGCCACGCTATTGTCGGCGAAGGCGCGGATGATCTCGCGGTCGTTGTAACGATAAGGCGGAAAGCCGTTGGTCTCGACCACCGACCAATCGGTCAGGTCGCGGAAAAACAGATCCGGCGAATCCTCGATGCCGTATTTCTTCTGGTAGCTGGTGCCGCCGCCGACCGGCAGATTGCCGCCAGAGGTGATGGCGTGGCCGCCGATGTGGTTTTCGGCTTCGACAATGATGACCGAAGCGCCGACTTCGCGCGCGACGATCGCGGCCGGCAAACCCGTCGCGCCCGACCCGATCACAACGACATCGGCCTCGCGATCCCAATCTACTCTACTCACCGCCTTGGGATTCCCTTTGCCCGTTACGCCTTAATCGTTGCGCGCATCTCTTTGGCGGCGGCGCGCACCGCCTTGATGATGTTCTGATAGCCGGTGCAGCGGCACAGATTCGAGGCCAGCACGTCGATCAGCTCCTCGTCCTCGATGTGCGGATTCTTTTCCAGCACATTGGCGGCGAGCATCAGGAAGCCCGGCGTGCAATAGCCGCATTGCAGGCCGTGGTTCTCGATGAAAGCGCGCTGCAGCGGGTGCAGCTCGTCGCCGTTGGCAAGGCCCTCCACGGTGCGGATTTTCTTGCCCTGCGCCTGCACCGCGAACATCAGGCAGGAGCGCACCGCATCGTCGTCGACGATCACCGTGCAAGTGCCGCACACGCCATGCTCGCAGCCGATATGGGTGCCGGTCTGGCCGCAATCGTCGCGGATGGCGTCGACCAGCGTTTTGCGCGGCTCGACGCGGACCGGATAATCGCGGCCATTGATGTTGAGCGTGATGTCGAATTTTTCGTTCATGCAGCACACACAGTCTCTGTCGCCGTCATGGCCGGGCTAGTCGGGCATGACGCTCTAAGTTATCCGCGCGGCAGTAAGTCGCCAAATTTTTCGCGCACATGCGCCTCGACTTCCTCGCTGGCGCGCACCACGACCGGGAACGTGTCGCGGCGCTTGAACGGCTTGCAGGCGTCGATCACGACACGCGCATTGCGCGGATCGCCGTCGCCGTAGGCCATCGGATCGAGCGAGGTCGACCAGCAGCCGCGCAGCGTCTCCAGGCCCTCGCGCGGATCGAAGCGCGTGCACATCGCCCACACCACCTTGTCCATGTCCGATGGATCGATGTCATCGTCGACCACGACGACAAAACGGTTGGCATAAGCGCCGGCATGGCATTGCGAGGCGATGAGGCCGGCTTGCTTGGCGTGCCCGCCATATTGCTGCTTGATAGCGACCGTGAGCCAAAGCCGGCTGCCGCCCGCCGCATGCGCCCACACGCCCTTCACTTCCGGCACGCCAGCGGCCTCGAGCTGATTCCACACCGCGCCCGAGCGATAGGTGCCGCGATAAAATGAATCGTCGTCGGGTGGAATGCCGGGGATCGCGCCGAGCAGGATCGGATCGTGCCGGTGCATGAAGGTCTCGATGCGAATCGCCGGCTCTTTCTTCTGGCTGCCGGCGTAATAGCCGGTCCATTCGCCGAGCGGGCCTTCGTCGATCAAATCGTTCGGGTGAATGAAGCCCTCGAAAGCGATCTCGGCATGCGCTGGGATCGGCAATCCGGTGCGCGGGCCGGCAATGATCTCGACGGGCTCGCCGATGAGGCCGCCGGCCGCGTCGTATTCGTTCCGGCCATAGGGGATTTCGAGGCCGGCGATCATGAACAATGCCGGATGCATGCCGCAGATGACCGCGATCGGACACGGCTCGCCGCGCTCGTGATATTTGCGCTTGATGATATCGCCGTGCTTGCCCTTCGAGCACATGACGGTCGCGGTGTTGCGGTCATGCGCCTGGACGCGATAGGCGCCGTAATTGATCAAGCCGGTGTCGGGATCGCGCATGATCACCATATCGCCGGTGCCGATGTAATAGCCGCCGTCATGCTCGTGCCAGCGCGGCACCGGGATCTTGAAAATGTCGATGTCGGCGCTGGTGCGCACGTTTTCCATCACCGGCCCGCTCTTCACGGTGACCGGCGGGATCGCCCTGCCCTCTTTCATGTAGCGGCGCCAGAAATGCACGAGCTCGGTGGCGCTGGCGTCGGGATCGAGCCCGAGCGTGATGTTGATGCGTCGCACCGAGGTCAGGATATTGGCGAGGATACGATGGCCGCGCGGATAACCGGGCACGTCGTCGAACAGAACCGCCTTGTTGCCGATCTTGCGCTGGTAGATGTCGACGATGCCGCCGATCTCCTTCTCGCGCTCGGCGCCGGCGATGTCTTGCAACTCGCCGGCCGCACGTAACTGCGCGATCCATGAGCGCAAGTCTTGCCGTTCCACCGCCGCCGCAGCCGGCTTCGCTTTCGCCCGAGGTTTGAGGGCCGTATCCACGCAACAACTCCGCGAAGGGCGGGTTTCGCTCCGCTCGACCCACCGCAACTTCACTGTATCGCAGCATGGATTGCCGGGTCGAGCCCGGCAAGGACGGACGAGGCCTTACATGTCCAATTTACATATCCAGGACCAGCCGCTCGGTCTTGGAGCCGCAGCAGCAGATCATGACCTTGGTATTGGAGTCCTGCTCCTCAGCGCTCAGCACCGCATCGCGGTGATCCGGGATGCCGGAGATGACGCGCGTCTCGCAGGCGCCGCAGATGCCGAGCTCGCAAGAGTAATCGACATCGATCCCGGCGTCGAAAAGAACTTCGAGAATTTTCTTGCCCTCCGGGATGAAATATTCCTCCCCTGAGCGGGCCAGCTCAACCCAGAAGCCGCCCGTGGTCGACGCTTCCTCCTTGGCCGTGAAATACTCGACATGAACGTGGTCGCGTGGCCGGTTTGCCGCCACTGCCTCAAATGCCTTGAGCATCGGGTTGGGACCGCAGCAGTAAAAGTGCGCGTCCGGCGGCGCCTCGGCGATCGCGGCCGCGAGGTCAAGGACTTTGCCGCCCGCTTCCTCGTCAAAATGCAAATGGCGGAAATTTGGGTCCAGTTTTTCCAGCGCTTCGAGGAACGCCATATCGGCACGCGATCGGCACGCGTAATAGAGCTTCCACGACCGGCCGAGCGCAGTCAGTTGCTGCGCCATGCACCAGATCGGCGTGATGCCGATGCCGCCGGCGACGAGAACGACATGCTCGGCATTCTCGACCAACGGGAAATTATTGCGCGGCGCGCTGATCTTGATGTCATGGCCGACTTGCATCTCGTCGTAGATGTAGCGTGAACCGCCGCGGCTCGCCGCGTCGCGCTTGACGCCGACCACGTAGCTGCCGGGATCGGTGTTGGGAACGCACAAGGAAAACTGCCGGATCATCCCATTCGGAAGGTGCAGATCGATATGCGCCCCAGGCTTGAAGGCGGGTAACGGGCCGCCCTCGACGCGCTGGAACGTGTAAAGGTTGGTGTCCTTCGCCACCGGCGTGATTTCGACCAGGCGCGCATCAATTAAGCCCGCAATTGCAGGCTTTGTAGGCGCGACGGAGGGTGCAGTTACTGTGTCCATTTGGGGCTTAGATAGTCGGCCCGGCTGAGCCTTGCAAACACGAGTTTTGCCTAGTTCCGGTGCGCAATCCGCAATTCGCGCGCGTCCTGCGCCGAGCCGGCGTCTTTTGCTGGGACTTCACGTTCAGTGGCTTCGAGGTAGTCCGCGAATACGCGTCCAATCATCACGACGACCGGACCCGAGGGCGGCTCGGCGGCGAACCGCGCCGGCAGATCGGCAATCGTCGCGCCAACCACACGCTCATCGGCGCGCGTCGCGCGCTCGACCGCGACAGCGGGCGTTGCCGAATCAAGCCCGGCCTGTACGGCAGCCGCGACCAGTTCGGGCAAGGTCTTCGCCGGCATGTAGACGATGGTGGTCACCGCCGGGTCGGCAAGGGCTTTCCAGTCGATGTCGGCGGGAAGCTTTCCGTCACGGCCGTGGCCGGTGATGTATTGCACACGGCGCGCCTCGGCGCGGCGGGTCAATGATACCAACAGCCGGCTCGCGGCGCCCTGCGCCGTGGTGATGCCGGGCACCACCTCGACCGCGATTCCGGCGGCGCGGCAGGCCGCGATCTCTTCATCGGCGCGGCCGAATATCATCGGATCGCCGCCCTTGAGCCGCACCACATGCCGCCCCGCTTTGGCGAGCGAGATCATCAGCGCGTTGATGTCGTCCTGCCGGCACGATTCTCTGTGGCCGGTTTTGCCGACCAGCATTTTCTTGGCTTCGCGGCGGGCAAAATCGAGAATGTCCGTAGCAACGAGATCGTCGAACAGGATCACGTCGGCCGATTGCAGCGCGCGCACCGCACGCAGCGTCAACAATTCCGGATCGCCGGGGCCGGCGCCGACAAGAACAACAGAGCCTGCTTTGCGCGTCGCCGCCGGCGCGAGCAGCGCATCGAGATCGGCGTCGACCGGTGCGCGATCGGGCTCAGCTACCGCGCGCGCGGTGAATTTTTCCCAAAAGCTGCGCCGGCCACGGAACGGCAACGCGAGCGCCTGTACGTGTGGCCGCCACATACGCGCGGCATCCGCCCACCGCGCAAAACCCTGCGGGATCAGCGCCTCGATCTTGGCGCGGATCGTTTGGCCGAAAACCGGCGAGGCGCCGTCCGTTGAAATGCCGATAACGAGCGGCGAGCGATTGACGATGGCGCCGAAGGCAAAATCGCTGAAGGCCGGGCGATCGATGATATTGACCGGCACGCCGGCCGCACGCGCCGCGGCGGCGAATCGCGCGGCTTCCTGGTCGTCGGCGCAATCGGCAACAGCGATAGCGGCACCGGCAAAATCCAGCGCTGCCCAGACATGTTCATGGATGAGGATTGCGCCGCGCGGCGGCACAGCGGCAAGCGCGAGCATCTCCTCACTCGGCGCCGGCGCGAAGACCTCGACTTTGGCACCCGCGGCCGAGAGCAACTCCGCTTTCCAGGCGGCAGCTTGGCCTCCTCCTGTGACGACGGCGCGTTTGTTTTCCAGCGCAAAGAATGCCGGCAGGCGCGACAACGGGCCCATACGGGTGGTTCGAATTTCCGAGGGTGTGCGACTCATTCGAGGACCTTCTCGATCTGAACTGTAGATAGAAGGAAATTCTGTTTACCGCAAATGGCCACCCATTTTTTAAATCATTATACTCTAAAATGCCAAAATAATAGTGTCTCATTCCAACGATGCTAGGCCCTGAAGGCATAGGACCCAAAACTTGGCGGGCGCCCGACGGGGTTTCGCCGGGCGCCCTTAGTTTCACGTCAGCCGGCCTATAAGCCGGGTTCTGGATGGCCCGCGGACAATGCCCGCAGGCGCGACGGCCATTCTTCTGGGACGCCGGTTACCCGGCGCCTCAAGCAACCTACCCGGACGGCAGGATCCGGACACGATCCCGAAGCTTTCGCTCCGCGCCGTCCCTATTCGGTCTTGCTCCCGGTGGGGTTTGCCGTGCCGCCGGCGTTGCCGCCGGCGCGGTGCGCTCTTACCGCACCGTTTCACCCTTACCGCGCCTTGCCCGAAGGCAGGGAACGGCGGTCTGTTTTCTGTGGCACTTTCCCTGGGCTCGCACCCGCCGGATGTTATCCGGCACCGTTTGTCCACGGAGCCCGGACTTTCCTCCCCGGCAACCTTTCGGTTTCGCCGGAGCGGCCGTCCGGCCGACTGACCAGGACAGGGATGGGGGTGACAGGCTTCGCCGTCAAGGGGCGACCAGCATGGCGGTGCGCGCGCGAGCGGCGATGGTCCTTGACGCGATAGTCTTGGCACGGCCGCGCGTGGCAAGCAGCTCTTGCAGGGTGCTGCGCGTCGAGGGATCGGCAATACCGTCGATGCGTTCGGGGCGGAAATGGCGCTGGAAAGCCACCACGACTTCGCGAGTCATGGAGTCGTATTCGCCACTCGACTCGATGCCGTAACCATAGTCACCGAGCGACTTCTGGAACACGGCGACGGCGTTACCGCGGTCACCGGGCCGTAGCGTCTGACCAAAATCCATGATGGCGGCGGGCTTGACCCAATGTCCGACCCCCGACTCGTAAAGCGTGCGCCACGGAAATTTCTCACCCGGGTCCTGCTTGCGCGCCGGCGCGACATCGGAATGCGCGACGACCCGCACCGGCGGAATGGTGTTGCGAGTTTGGATACTGCGGCATAGCGCCGTCACCGCGGCGATCTGGCGCTTGGGGAAATTCGGATAGCCGTGGTCGTGGCCCGGATTGGCGATCTCGATCCCGATCGAGCAGGAATTGATGTCGCTCTCGCCCGCCCAAAGCGCCTTACCGGCGTGCCAAGCGCGGCGACTCTCCTGCACCAGCTGGGTGATACGGCCGTCCTCGAACACAAAGTAATGGGCGGAAACTTCGCTGCCGCGCGCTTTCAAAAGCTCAAGCGCAGCCTCCGAATCGGACATCCCGGTGTAGTGCAGCACGATCATGTCTGGACGCTCGACGCCTTTGCGCTCGCCGTGATTGGGCGACGGCATGACTTCGGCGACAACGCAGGAATCCGGAGGAAACGCGGGACGCGACATGCCGCCACTTTAGGACAATGGGCGTTAGCGACAAGCTGAATTGCACGCTGCGGCGCGCGAACCGCAAAAATGTGGCGCGCCTGGCAGGGCGCCACGCGGCGCACGGCCTCAACCATTCTTTAAGCTTACCCCTCACTAATCGTAACCCAGCGGAGCTGCCGACCGGGGCAGCCGTTCCGTGGACGTCCACATAGTCTCATGACAGCGCATTTCTCCCCGCAAGCCGTTGTTTATAATGGGCAAACTCATCCGACTCGGCCGCAAATCTCGGATCTGGGGGGCCAGCCGCTTTTGCGCGGAGCTCGCTGGGGCCACCGAGCAGGTCCGCGCCTTCACGCAGGAACTTGGCGCCAGGTCGGCGGCGGCAAAACCACCCAGAGCACGAGAATGATGGTGGGCAGCGACAGCAAGGCTGTCGCTGCCGGATCGGCTCGTCATATTGCCGTGCTGGGCCGCCACGTTATCGATTGGCTCGGAGTCCATAGCGGCGGTCTCTATATCGACGCGACATTCGGCGCCGGCGGCTATACGCGCGCCATCCTGGAGACGCCCGGCGCGCGCGTGATCGGCATCGATCGCGATCGGAGCGCCATCGCGCAAGGCGCGGCTTTGGTCGAGGCGGCGCGAGGCCGGCTCGAACTCGTTGAGGATCGCTTCTCGAATCTAGCATCGGTCGCCGGCAGCGGCGCGGCCGACGGCATCGTGTTCGATCTCGGCGTGTCCTCAATGCAACTCGACGAAGCGGCACGCGGCTTTTCATTCCGGCTCGACGGGCCGCTCGATATGCGCATGGGCGGCGACGGCCCGAATGCAGCCGACGTTGTCGCACGCGCCGGCGAACGCGACCTCGCAGCCATCATCGCGCGATTGGGAGAAGAAAATCACGCTCGCAGGATCGCTCGCGCCATCGTCAAGGCGCGGGCCGAAGAGGCTATCGACTCGACGCGTGCCCTTGCCGAGATCGTCACGCGCGTCGTGCACGCACGCGAGGGCGCTATTCATCCCGCCACCCGCACCTTTCAGGGCTTAAGGATTTTCGTCAACGACGAGCTTGGCGAATTGGCGCGCGGGCTTGCCGCCGCCGAGGTTGCGCTCAAGCCCTCGGGCCGGCTGGTCGCGGTCGCGTTCCACTCGCTCGAGGATCGCATCGTCAAGACCTTTCTCGCCGAGCGCAGCCACACGCCGGCGGGCTCGCGCCATCGACCGGACGTGGTGGCGCCACCGCCGACATTCCACGTGCTGACGCGGCGGCCGCAAACGCCTGACGACGCCGAAATCGCCGGCAATCCGCGCGCCCGCTCGGCAAAGCTGCGCGCGGCCGAACGCACGGAAGGGCCATCGCGCGCAATGGCGATCGAGCATTTCCTGCCGCAGCTGCCGTCTCTTGCCGATATCATGCGGGGGCGGTCGTGATCCTTCGCGTGCTCAATTTTGTCGTGATCGGCGTGCTGGTTCTCGCCGCGGCTTACGTCTATCGGATCAAATTCGATGCCACCCTCCAGGCCGAGCGTCTCGCCAAGGTGCGCGGCGAGGTGCGCCATGAGCGCGACCAGATCGCAGCATTGCGCGCCGAATGGGGGCAATTGGACAATCCGGCGCGGATCGAAGTGCTGGCGAAGCGCTATTTGCAGCTCAAAACCATCGCGCCGACGCAGTTCGACACGCTCGATCACCTGCCCGACCGGCCGCCGCAGGATATCACCGCCGATAGCGCCGATCCGATTGGCGGCATGATCGATCATTCGGAAGCGCCCGCGACCACGGGAAGTATTCCAGCCTCCGGCGCAAGCGGAGCGCCACAACGATGAGCGGCGTGGACGCGGAAACCCTCTCGGCACCGGCGGCGGAGACGAACCCGCGCAAAGTGCCGTGGCGGCGACGGCTCATTCGCAGGCTGCTCTATGGCAGTGACGTCGATCGCGGCGCCAAGGCGCGGGCGCGGATCGGCTTGGCGATCCTCGCCTTCGCCGCGGTCTATGCCGTCATCGCCACGCGGCTCGTCATGTTCGCGCTCGTCTCCAGCAGCCATGCCGCCCATCGTGTCGTCTCCGGCGACGCCATTGCCACGGCACGGCCGGACATTCTCGATCGCAACGGCGAAGTGCTGGCGACCGACGTGCGCGTGCCGTCGCTGTACGCCGAGCCGCGCCGGCTCATCGACGTCGACGAGGCGGTCGAATTGCTCACGGCGGATCTGCCGGATGTCGATGCCACGGAACTGCGCGAGCGGCTGTCGTCAAAGCGCGGCTTCGTCTGGCTCAAGCGCGACATTACGCCGGAGCAGCAGCGCGAAATCTATCGTCAGGGATTGCCTGGCATCGGCTTTTTGAACGAGAACAAACGCGATTACCCGAACGGCGCGGAAGTCTCGCATCTCATCGGCCACGTCAACATCGACAATGAGGGCATCGCCGGTATCGAGAAATGGCTCGACGGGCAAGGTCTCGACGCCCTTCACATGGCGGGCCTGGCGACCGACCGGCTGCAAACACCCGTGCAGCTTGCCGTCGATCTGCGCGTGCAGCACGCGTTGCGCGATGAGCTCGTCGCCGCGCGCACCAAATTCAGCGCGCTCGCCGCCGCCGGTCTCGTCCTCAACGTGCGCACCGGCGAGATCGTCGCCATGGTTTCGGAGCCGGATTACGACCCGAACAATCCGCACGAGGCGCTGGATCCGACCCGAATCAATCGCCTGACCACCGGCGTCTACGAAATGGGATCGACGTTCAAGGCGTTCACCATCGCCATGGCGATCGACTCCGGCAAGGTCACGTTGAAATCCACCTTCGACGCGCACAATCCGCTGCACTACGGCAAGTTCGACATCCACGATTTCGAACCGCAGCAGCGCGCACTGACGGTGCCGGAGATCTTCACTTACTCGTCGAACATCGGCGCGGCGCGCATCGCGATGGCGATGGGCGTCGACGCGCACAAAGCGTTCCTGAAAAAAATGGGCCAGCTCGACCGCTTGCGCACGGAATTGCCGGAAAGCGCCGAGCCGATCGTGCCGAAGCACTGGGGCGAGCTCAACACCATGACCATCGCCTTTGGGCACGGCCTTTCGGTGGCGCCGCTGCAGGCGGTGATGGGCGTGGCCGCATTGATGAACGGCGGCACCCTGATCCCGCCGACCTTCTTGAAGCGAACGGAGGCCGAGGCCGAGAAGCTCGGCACGCGGGTCGTCAAGCCCGAGACCTCCGAAATCATGCGTTATCTGATGCGGCTCAATGTCGAAAAGGGCACCGCCGCGAAGGCCGACGTGCCGGGCTATTATATCGGCGGCAAAACCGGCACCGCCGATAAAGTCGTGTTCGGCCGCTATTCCAAGACCAAAGTCCTGACCGACTTCATGGCGGTCCTGCCGGCCGATCATCCGCGCTATCTGCTGTTGATCATGCTCGATGAGCCGCATGCAACACCGGAAACGCATGGCTTCACAACGTCGGGCTGGAACGCCGTGCCAACCGGCGGCGCCGTGGTCGCGCGCATTGCGCCGCTGCTTGGCATCGAACCGCGTTTGGATCTGCCGGCCGCCGATCAGCTGATACTGGCCTCGCTCAAGGAAAGCAGGTAAGGCGTTGGCCGCATCGTCGACCGAGCCACCATGAAGCTTCGCGAGATTTTGCCTCCTGACGCGGAATTCGACGCACGCCATGTCGAGCGCTTTGCCGATCTCGATGTCGGTGGGGTGACGGCGGACAGCCGCGCGGTCAAGCGTGGGGATGTGTTTGTTGCGATCGCCGGCGGCAAGACCGACGGCCTGCGCTTCGTCCCATCCGCGATCGCCGCGGAAGCGGCCGCCATCATCGCCGAGCGGGCGCCGGAAACACCGCTACCCGGAAATGTCGCTTTCGTGCGCGTCGGCAATGCCCGGCGCGCGCTGGCGCTGATCGCGGCCAAGCTCTATCCGCGCCAGCCGCGCGTCATCGCCGCCGTCACCGGCACCAGCGGAAAAACTTCCGTTGCGGCTTTCACCCGGCAGATTTGGAGCGCGCTCGGCCATTGTGCCGCGAGCATCGGCACGATCGGCGTGGTGTCGCCAAGCGGCGAAACCTATGGCTCGCTGACCACGCCTGATCCGGTCGCGCTGCATCGTTCGCTCGATGCGCTCGCCGGCGAGGGCGTTACCCATCTCGCGATCGAAGCGTCATCGCACGGCCTCGACCAAAACAGGCTCGACGGTTTGCGTATCGCAGCCGCCGGCTTCACCAATATCACGCGCGATCATCTCGACTATCATCCAACATTCGACGCCTATTTCGCCGCCAAGCTGCGGCTGTTCGAGGACTTGCTCCCGCCCGGCGCCGCGGCGATCGTCGATGTCGATCACGAGCACGCGGACAAGGTGGTCGCCGCAGCCGTCGCGCGCGGCCTCTCGATCATGACGGTCGGACGCAATGGAACGAGAATTCGTCTCGTACAATCCGCCATCGATGGATTTTCGCAGACGTTGCGGCTCGAACACGCTGGAAAAAGTTTTCAGGTGCGCTTGCCGCTGGTCGGTGAATTCCAGATCGAGAATGCACTTGTCGCCGCCGGGCTTGCCATTGCGACCGGCGGTGATGCCAGCGCAACGTTTGCGGCGCTGGAAAAGCTTTCCGGAGCCAAAGGCCGCCTTGAACGCGTCGGCATGAACCGCGGCGCGCAGATTTTCGTGGACTACGCGCATAAACCCGACGCGCTTGCCAAGGCGCTCGACGCGTTACGGCCCTATGTGACCGGCCGGCTCGTGGTGGTATTCGGCGCCGGCGGCGACCGCGATCGCGGCAAGCGGCCGCTGATGGGCGCCGTCGCCATCGCCAAGGCCGACCGGGTGATCGTCACGGACGACAATCCGCGCAACGAGGACGCCGCCGCCATCCGCGCTTCAATCATCGCCGCCGCGCGAGGCGCCGCGGAGATCGGCGACCGGCGCGCGGCGATCCGCAGCGCGATTGCCGATTTGCACTCCGGCGACGTACTTTTAATCGCCGGCAAGGGTCATGAAACCGGCCAAATCATCGGCGACCGAGTCGTGCCGTTCAGCGACCACGAAGCGGTCGCCACGGCGCTGAAGGAATTTGCCGCATGAGCGCGCCCGCGCTGTGGACCGTGGATGCGATGGCGGCGGCGATGGGCGCCGAACGGCAGGGCGCGCTGCCGCAATCGATTTCCGGCATCTCGATCGATAGCCGCAGCATTGCGCCCGGCGAAGCGTTCTTCGCCATTCACGGCGAGCATCGCGACGGCCACGACTTCGTGCCGGGGGCGCTGGCGGCAAAGGCGGATCTCGCCGTCGTCGCCGCCGACCGGCGCGCGCAATTCCCCGCTGACGCGCCGCTTCTCATCGTGCCAAATGTGCTGGCGGCCTTGCGCGATCTCGCCGCCGCGGCGCGAGCGCGGACCAAAGCCAAAGTGATCGGCGTCACCGGCTCGGTCGGCAAGACCGGCACCAAAGAAGCCCTGCGGCTCGCGCTGTCGAAGGACGGCGAGACCCATGCCTCCGTCGCCTCCTACAACAATCATTGGGGCGTGCCGCTGTCGCTCGCGCGCTGTCCGGCGAGCGCGCGCTATGCGGTGTTCGAGATGGGCATGAACCACGAAGGCGAGATCGAGCCGCTGTCGCGGCTGGTTCGGCCGCACGTTGCCATCATCACCACGATCGCGCCGGTGCATCTCGAATTCCTGGGCTCGCTCCTCAAGATCGCCGACGCCAAGGCCGAGATCTTTTTCGGTATCGAGCCGGACGGCACCGCCATCATCAATCGCGACATCGCGCAATTCGCGCATCTCAAACGCCGGGCCAAGGAAGCCGGCGTGGCGCACGTCGTATCGTTCGGGGAGCATGAGACGGCCGATGCGCGCCTGATCAAATGCGCGTTGCATGCACGCTGCTCGACGGTCGAGGCGCAGATTCTCGGCACGCAATTCAGCTACAAGATCGGCGCGCCGGGCCGGCACCTGGTCATCAATTCGCTCGCGGTTCTGGCGGGGGCTGAACTTGTCGGCGCCGATCTCGCGCTGGCCGCGCTGGCGCTTGCCGCGCTGGCGCCGGTCTCGGGCCGCGGCGCGCCGATCGAAATCGAACTGCCCGGCGGCTCCGCGCTCGTCATCGACGACAGCTACAACGCCAATCCGGCTTCCGTCGATGCGGCGCTGGCGGTGCTCGGCCAGGCGGCGATCGGGCCGCAAGGCCGGCGTATCGCCGTTCTCGGGGACATGCTGGAACTCGGGCCGCAAAGCCGCGCCTTGCATCGCGGGCTGCTCGACGCCGTTATCGCCAATGCGGTCGACCTGGTATTCTGTTGCGGTCCGTTGATGCATTCGCTGTGGCAGGCTCTTCCCGCCAGCCGCCGCGGCGGCTATGCAGAGAACTCTGCCGCGCTCGAGGCGCAAGTTCTGCCAGCGATCCGTGCCGGCGACGCCGTCATGGTCAAGGGCTCGCTCAGCTCGCGCATGGGGTCCATCGTCAAGGCGCTGCAACGCGCCTATCCACGACACGACGAATTCGAAGACGTGTCCGCACAAGGTTGATGCGATGCTTTATTGGCTGGTCGATCTGTCTGACAAGCTTTCCGTCCTCAATGTGTTCCGCTACATCACGTTCCGCACCGGCGGCGCGGTGATCACGGGGCTGCTTTTTGTTTTCCTGTTCGGCCAGAACATCATCGACCGGCTGCGGCTCTTGCAGGGCAAAGGCCAGCCGATCCGCGCCGACGGTCCCAAGTCGCACATCATCGCCAAGGCCGGCACGCCGACCATGGGCGGCTTGATGATCCTGTCCGGAATGCTGGTGTCGACGCTGCTGTGGGCCAATCCCGCCAACCCTTATGTCTGGGTCGTGCTGTGGGTCACGCTCGGTTTCGGATTCGTCGGCTTCTATGACGATTATCTGAAAGTCACCAAGCAGCAGTCGACCAATGGATTTGCCGGCCGCACGCGGCTGGGCGTCGAAGCGATCATCGCCGGACTCGCTTGCGTCGCTTTGGTCCAGCTCGGACATGTGCCGTTCTCGACTTCGCTGGTGTTTCCGATCTTCAAGGAACTGGTGCTAAACCTCGGCTGGTTCTTCGTACTATTCGCGATGTTCATCATCGTCGGCGCCGGCAATGCAGTGAACCTGACCGACGGCCTCGACGGCCTCGCCATCGTTCCGGTGATGATCGCGGCCGCGAGCTTCGGCATGATCGCCTACCTCTGCGGCAACGCGGTATTCTCCGACTATCTGCAAATCCACTATGTCCCCGGCACTGGCGAGCTCGCGGTGCTGTGCGGCGCCGTGCTCGGCGCCGGCCTCGGTTTTCTCTGGTTCAACGCGCCGCCGGCGTCAATTTTCATGGGCGACACGGGCTCGCTCGCGCTCGGCGGCATGATCGGCGCGGTGGCGGTCGCCACCAAGCACGAGATCGTGCTCGCGGTGATCGGCGGGCTGTTCGTGCTCGAGGCGGTGTCCGTAATCGTACAAGTCGTGTCGTTCAAGCTCACCGGCAAGCGCGTGTTCAAGATGGCGCCGATCCACCATCATTTCGAGCAGCTCGGCTGGACCGAGCCGCAGATCGTCATTCGCTTTTGGATCGTCTCGGTCGTGCTCGCACTGGCAGGGCTCTCGACCCTGAAACTGAGGTAGCTGCCTCGTGATCCCCGTCACGACCTTTGCCGGCAAGAAGGTCGCGGTGTTCGGGCTGGGCGGCTCGGGGCTTGCGAGCGCGAGCGCGCTCTTGGCCGGCGGCGCCGACGTCATCGCCTGCGATGACGATGCGGCCAGCATGGCGAAAGCGAGCGCGGCCGGCATACCCATCGCCGATTTACGCGGCGTAAACTGGTCGAAGATCGCGGCGCTGGTGCTGGCGCCCGGCGTGCCGCTTACCCATCCCACACCGCACTGGGTCGTCGCGCTTGCGCAAAAAGCCACCGTCGAAGTGATCGGCGATATCGAATTGTTCTGCCGTGAGGGCCGGCGTCACGCGCCCAGTGCACCCTTTGTCGCCATCACCGGCACCAACGGTAAATCGACGACCACCGCGCTGATCGCGCACCTCGCCGCCTCTGCGGGCATGGACGCGCAGCTCGGCGGCAATATCGGCACCGCGATCCTGTCGCTGCAACCGCCGCACGCCGGCAGCGTGCACGTCATCGAGTGCTCGTCGTACCAGATCGATCTCGCGCCATCGCTCGATCCGTCGGTCGGCATCCTCATCAATCTCAGCGAAGATCACCTCGACCGTCACGGCACGATGGAGAATTACGCGGCGGTGAAGGAGCGTCTCATCGCTGGCGTGCCGGAAGACGGCACCGCGATCGTCGGGATCGATGATGACTGGTGCCGAGCCGTCGCCGATCGGCGAGAGCAGTCCGGCAAGCGCGTCGTCCACATTTCAGTGCGGCGGCAACTGAGCGATGGGATTTACCTCGAGGGGCAGCGGATCATGCGCGCCGACGCCGCCGGCGTCGTTCCGATCGCCGAACTCGGCGGCATCGGCTCACTGCGCGGACTGCATAACGCGCAAAATGCCGCCTGCGCAGCGGCGGCGGCCTTGGCGCTCGGCGTCCAACCCGCGGCGATCCAGGCCGGCATGCGCTCCTTCCCCGGGCTGGCGCACCGGATGGAGGAGGTCGGCCGCCGCGACGCCGTTCTATTCGTCAACGATTCCAAAGCCACCAATGTCGACTCGGCGGCGCAAGCGCTGGCCTGCTTCAGCGACATTTTCTGGATCGCCGGCGGCAAGCCGAAAACCGGCGGCATCGAATCGCTGCGGTCGTTCTTCCCGCGCATCCGCAAGGCCTACCTGATCGGAGAAGCGGCGGATGAATTCGCCGCAACGCTTGCGGACGATGTGCCGCACGAAATTAACGGGACGCTCGATAAGGCCGTAGCAGCTGCCGCGCGCGATGCCGCAGCCTCCGCGGCGAGCGAACCGGTGGTCCTGCTTTCACCCGCCTGCGCCTCGTTCGACCAGTACCGCAATTTCGAAATCCGCGGCACCGCGTTCCGCGACCTGGTGCGTGCGCTGCCGGGAGTGAAATATCCGTCGCCCTGATCTTCTTAATCCCCTGGAAACCATGCCGGATGCAGGACTATTCGGGGATTCCTTCCGGGGACGCTCATGGCTTCGCGTGCGCAACCCACGCTGTTTTCCGAATGGTGGTGGACGGTCGACCGGCCGACGCTGGCCGCGCTCGGCGCGCTGATGCTCGGCGGCATCGTGCTGTGCCTAGCCGCAAGCCCGCCGGTCGCAGCCCGCATCGGCCTTGATCCGTTTCATTTCGTCGACCGGCAGATGCTGTTCCTCATCCCGGCCACCGGTGTCTTGATCGCGACCTCCTTTCTGTCGCCGCGCGACATCCGCAAAGTGGCGCTGATCGTGTTCGTCGTCAGTCTTCTTCTGACGGCGGCGACGCCCTATTTCGGCGCCGAGATCAAAGGCGCGCGGCGCTGGCTCATTCTACTCGGCGTCAACGTGCAGCCGTCCGAGTTTCTCAAGCCCGCCTTCGTGGTCCTGATCGCCTGGCTGTTCGCTGAAACCAGCAAGCGGCCCGAAATGCCGGCCAATTCCATCGCGCTGGCGCTGCTCATCGTGGTCGTCGCGCTGTTGGTCATGCAGCCCGACTTCGGCCAGACCATGCTGGTTTCGCTGGTTTGGGGCGCGCTGTTCTACATGGCCGGCATGCGGCTGATCTGGGTGTTCGGCCTTGCCGGCACGGCGGGTATCGGGCTGATGGCGGCGTTCTTCACCGTTCCGCACGTCGCGCAGCGCATCAACCGGTTTCTCGATCCGACCTCGGGCGATACGTTCAACATCGATATCGCCACCGAATCGTTCATCCGCGGCGGCTGGTTCGGCCGCGGTCCCGGCGAAGGCACCATCAAGCGCATCCTGCCCGAAGGCCACACCGATTTTGTGTTTGCCGTGGCCGCGGAAGAATTCGGCGTCGTGCTTTGCCTCATTCTGGTCGCGCTGTTCGCCTTCATTGTAATCCGCGCGCTGGTGAAAGCGATGCACATCGAGGATCCGTTCATCCGTTTCGCCGCGGCCGGATTGGCGATCCTGTTCGGCCTGCAATCGACCGTCAATATGGCGGTCAATCTGCATCTCATGCCGGCCAAGGGAATGACGCTGCCGTTCGTCTCCTACGGCGGCTCGTCTTTGATCTCGCTCGCCTACGGCATGGGCATGCTGTTGGCGCTCACCCGCGAGCGGCCGCGCGCAAAACTCGCCGGCGATATTTTGCTCGGCGGCAATCCAGTCGCGAGTCCGGCGTGATGCAGGAGCCGGAGCGGGCCCCGGTGCTCGTTGCGGCCGGTGGCACGGGCGGTCATTTGTTTCCCGCCGAGGCGCTCGCAGCCGTGCTGGTCAAACGCGGCATTGCCGTCCATCTCGTCACCGATCATCGTGCCGCACGCTTCGGCGGAGCGTTTGCGGATGATGCCGTCCACGTCGTCGCCAGTGCGACGCTGCGCGCGCGCAACCCGGTCGCTTTGACCGGAACCGCCGCCATGCTCGGTCTGGGCTTGCTGCAAGCACGGACGCTGATCGGCCGGCTGCGCCCAGCGGCGGTCATCGGCTTCGGCGGCTATCCGACCATCCCGCCGGTTCTGGCCGCGGCCTGGCGCGGCGTGCCGAGCTTGATCCACGACGCCAATGCCGTGATCGGCCGCGCCAATCGCTTCCTGGCGCCGCGGGTGACCGCCATTGCCACGACTTTCCCCGATGTTTTCGCCAGCGAGCCGGTTTTATCGCTCAAGGCCACGCTGACTGGAAATCCGGTTCGCGCCGCGGTCGTCGCCGCAATGGCGACGCCTTACCAGGCGCCGAGCGACAAGCTCCGGCTCATCATATTCGGCGGCAGCCAAGGCGCCCGGATCATGGCCGATATCGTGCCCTCCGCGATCGGCCGGCTCGACGCGGGCCAGCGCGCGCGACTGCAAGTCACCCAGCAGGCGCGCGAAGAGGATTTGGGCCGGGTGCGCGAAGCCTATGCCCGACACTCTGTCGCGGCTGAAATAGCGGCCTTTTTCCCCGATTTGCCGGCGCGCATAGCGGCAAGCCATCTGGTGATATCGCGCGCCGGAGCCTCGACGGTCGCCGAACTCGCCGCGATCGGGCGGCCCTCGATCCTGGTGCCGCTGCCGCACGCCATCGATCAGGACCAATACGCCAATGCCGGCGTGCTGGAGCGCGCCGGCGGAGCGCTGCGGCTCTCCCAAGACGCGTTCACCCCGGAACGGCTCGCCAGCGGGATCGCCGCGCTCGCGGCAGCGCCGCAGCGGCTCGCCGCCATGGCGGCTGCGGCAAAGTCCGTCGGCAGACTTGATGCCGCCGACCGGCTCGCCGACCTCGTGGTGCAGGTGGCGGGAATCGCCTCAAAGCAGTAATTTCCGCGTTAGCCATCCGCCATGGCCGGACTTGTTCCGGCCATCCACGTCTTTCATTGATGTGGGACCAAAGACGTGGATGTCCGGCACGGGGCCGGGCATGACGATTCGGGGAGCGATATGAAGCTGCCGCTCGACATCGGCCCGGTGCATTTCGTCGGCATCGGCGGCATCGGCATGAGCGGCATCGCCGAGGTACTGGTGAACCTCGGCTATACCGTGCAGGGCTCCGATCAGTCCGACAGCGCCAACGTCAAGCGGTTGCGCGACAAGGGCGTCAAGATCGCGATTGGGCACACGGCGGAAAATTTGGCCGGCGCCCGCGTCGTGGTGATCTCTTCGGCGATCAAGTCCGACAATCCCGAGCTTGCGGCCGCGCGCGCGCAGCGGCTGCCGGTGGTGCGCCGCGCTGAGATGCTGGCCGAGCTGATGCGCTTGAAGAGCTGCATCGCCATTGCCGGCACGCACGGCAAGACCACGACGACGTCGATGGTGGCAGCGCTCCTCGACGCCGGCGGCTTCGATCCCACCGTGATCAACGGCGGCATCATCAATGCCTACGGCACCAATGCGCGACTCGGCGCCGGCGATTGGATGGTGGTCGAGGCCGACGAATCCGACGGCACTTTCCTCAAGCTGCCGGCCGACATTGCCATCGTCACCAATGTCGACCCCGAGCATCTCGACCACTTCAAAACCTACGATGCCGTGCAGGACGCCTTCCGTGCTTTCGTCGAGAACGTGCCGTTCTATGGATTTTCGGTGATGTGCACCGACCATCCGGTGGTGCAAAGCTTGGTCGGCCGCATCGAGGATCATCGCATCGTCACCTACGGCGAGAATCCGCAAGCCGATGTGCGGCTTGTCGACGTCTCGCATGCCGGCGGCACGTCGCTGTTCACGATCGTGCTGCACAAACGCGACGGACAGGTGCTGCACGAAATCAAGAACATCGCGCTGCCGATGCCAGGGCGGCACAATGCGCTCAACGCTACCGCCGCGGTCGCGGTCGCCCATGAGCTCGGCATCGGCGGCGACGTGATCCGCAATGCGTTTGCCAAATTCGGCGGCGTGCGGCGGCGCTTCAGCCGCACCGGCACGTGGAATGGCGTCACCATCATCGACGATTACGGCCATCACCCGGTCGAGATCGCGGCGGTGCTCAAGGCGGCGCGGGAATCGACCAAGGGCCAGGTCATCGCCGTGGTGCAACCGCACCGCTTCACGCGACTTGCCGCTCTGTTCGAGCAATTCTGCACCTGCTTCAACGATGCCGACGTGGCGATCGTCGCGCATGTCTATCCGGCCGGCGAGGCGCCGATCGCGGGTGCGGACCGCGACGCGCTGGTGCAAGGCTTGCGCACGCACGGTCATCGGCAAGCCGTCGCGCTCGATGGCCCGGACCAGCTCGCCGGTTTGGTCGCCGGAATGGCGCAGCCGGGCGATTACGTTGTCTTTCTCGGCGCCGGCTCGATCACGCAATGGGCCTATGCGCTGCCGGGCGAATTGGCCGCAATCGAGGCTCGTTAGGTCGCGCCAATGGCCGAGAACGGCAAAAAGTCCTGTCTTGCCGTTCGCCACGTGGCCTTTGAAGACTTGGGCTTGCTCGCCTCATTGCTTGCCGCGCATGGCTACGACACGCACTGGCTCGAAGCCGGCGTCGATCCAATCGATGCGTCCGTTCTGTTGCAGCCCGATCTCGTCGTGGTTCTGGGCGGACCGATCGGCGTCTATGAGGCGGACGCCTATCCGTTCATCACCGGCGAAATCGCCGCGGTCGCCGCCCGCCTCGATGCGAACAGACCGATGCTCGGCATCTGTCTCGGCGGGCAGATGATGGCGGCGGCGCTCGGCGCGCGCGTGGCGCCTGGGCCGGTCAAGGAGATCGGCTGGGCGCCGTTGATGCTGACCCAGGCCGGCCAAGCTTCCGTGCTTGCGCCGCTCGCCGCGGCGCCCGTGCTGCACTGGCATGGCGACAATTGCGACTTGCCGGTGGGGTGCGAACGGCTCGCATCGACGGCGCATTGCCCGGTCCAGGCGTTCCGCCGCGCGCCGTGGGAGCTTGCGCTGCAGTTTCACATTGAAGTTGAGCCTGTACGTCTCGAACGCTGGCTGATCGGCCATGCGGTCGAGCTCGACAATGCCGGCATCGACCCGCGCACCTTGCGGGCGCAGGCGAAGGCGCACGGCGACGCGACCGCGGTGGCCGGCCGCGCCGTGCTGTCAAAATGGCTCGACTCGCTTGCGGAGCCGGGCGCGTGAGTTTTTCCGACATCGGGCCCGGCCTGAAGGCAACGATGCCGAAATTGCGCGGCCGGCTACTGGCGAACCAATCGCTCAAGGAGCTCACCTGGTTTCGTGTCGGCGGACCGGCGCAGCTTTTGTTCATGCCCGAGGACGAAGCCGATCTCTCCCACTTCCTCGCCGATCTGCCCGCCGATGTCGCGGTGACCGTGATCGGGCTGGGCTCCAATCTGATCGTGCGCGACGGCGGCGTGCCGGGCGCGGTGATCAGGCTTGGACGTGGCTTCAACGAAATCGCGATCGAGGGCCTAAATGTTCGCTCCGGCGCCGCTGCACCCGATGTCAGAATAGCGCGCGCGGCGCAGGAGGCCGGCGTTACCGGATTGTCTTTTTTGCGCGGCATTCCTGGCGGCATCGGCGGCGCGCTACGCATGAATGGCGGCGCCTATGGCCGCGAGACAAAGGATGCGCTTACTGAGGCGCGCGCCGTCGATCGGCAAGGCCGCATTCACCTGCTGAGCAATGCCGACCTGCACTACAGCTATCGCCACTGCGGCGCGCCGGACGACTACATCTTCACGCAAGCTCTGTTTGCCGGCAACCGCGGCGACCCGGCCGCAATCGCGGCGGAGATGGATAAGATCACCGAGTCGCGCGAGGCGACGCAGCCGGTGAAAAGCCGTACCGGCGGGTCCACCTTCAAGAACCCGCCGGGCCACAAAGCCTGGCAGTTCATCGACGCCGCCGGCTGCCGCGGATTGCGCATCGGCGACGCCCAGGTATCGGAGATGCACTGCAATTTCCTGATCAATCTCGGCAACGCCACGGCGGCCGACATCGAGACCTTGGGCGAGACCGTGCGCCGGCGCGTGAAGGACAATTCCGGTGTCGATCTCGAATGGGAGATCAAGCGGATCGGCGCGGCGGAGTAGCGCCGCCGTCATTCCGGGGCGCGCCAAAGGCGCGAGCCCGGAATCCATAACCACCAAGCCCTGAATTTGGCAGGGCTTTGCAATAACCGAGAGCTTCGTGAATATGGATTCCGGGCCCGGCGCTTCGCGCCGTCCCGGAATGACGGGCGTACTGGGAATGGCCGCAGAAAAACCCATCCTCATTGTCGGTGGCGGGCTTGGTGGATTGACGACGGCGCTCGCTCTGGCGCGCCGCGGACGCGCCTCGCGCGTCCTTGAAGGCGCACCAGAATTCGGCGCCATCGGCTACGGCATCCAGTTCGGCCCCAATGTCTTTCACGTGCTCGATCGTATCGGCCTGATGGAGCAGGTTCTTGCAGTTGCGGATTCACCGGCCGCGGTGCTGATGATGGACGCGCTCACCGGCAAGGAGCTGATCCGAATTCCGACCGGTCCGTCGTTCCGCGCGCGCTTCAAATATCCCTACATCGTCATTCATCGCATCGACTTGCATAATGCGTTGCTCGATGCCTGCCGGCGCAGCGCCGCGATCGAGCTGGTGCCGGAAGCGATGGTGACCGGCTTCGAGGATCGCGGCGATAGCGTCACAGTGACGACAGCGGACGGGCGCGCATTTTCGGGCGCGGCACTGGTCGCAGCCGATGGTTTTCGCTCGCTGTTCCGGCAAAAACTCGTCGGCGACGGCGAGCCGCGCCCGGTCGGCTATGCGGCGCATCGCACCATCGTGCCGATGGCGGAGCTCAAAGCCGACGTGCCGCGCGATTGCGTCGCGTTGTGGAGCGGGCCGGGCTGTCACATCGTGCAATATCCGCTGCGCCACAATACGCTGTTCAACATCGTCGCCGTATTCCGCACCTCGACCCACGGCGAGAAGGGCGATGTCGCGTCGTATCGGGCGGAGCTTGATCGGACCTACCGCGACGCGCACCCGGCGATGCGCGCGCTACTCACGATGATGGATCTCGGCCGCCGTTGGCAGGTCGGCGACCGCGCTCCGGTGCGGCACTGGCACAAGGGCCGCGTCGTGCTCCTCGGCGATGCCGCGCACGCGCCGCTGCAATCGCTGGCGCAGGGCGCCTGCATGGCGATCGAAGATGGTCTCTGCCTCGCCGAAGCGATCCACGCGGCTGACGGCGACTATCAGGCCGCGTTCCGCCGCTTCGAGGCCGTGCGGCTCCTTCGCACGGCGCGGCTGCAGCTGGAATCCCGCGCGCTATGGGATTTCTACCATCTCGACGAAGGCGTCGCGCGGGATGTGCGAAATGCGACAGTGGCCAATTGGGACGAGGCACACGTCTTCAGATGCCTGTCATGGCTTTATGACGGGTTTTCGATTCCCGGCACTCCCGGCCATTGAGACTCTCGATTTTTCGCCAATAGTCGATTCTATTGGTGTCCCTGCGAATCAGCGGCTGAGCCGCGTGACTGGCATGGGACCAAAATAGTGACCAAGCACGTCGCCGTCCTCATGGGGGGCTGGTCGGCCGAGCGCGAAGTCTCGCTGCGCTCCGGCAAGGCGTGCGCCGATGCGCTTGCCCGCCTCGGCTATCGCGTCACGCCGATCGACGTCGGCCGCGACATCGCCGCGGCGCTGACCGCCGCCAAGCCCGATATTGCGCTTAACGTCCTCCACGGCCGCCCCGGCGAGGACGGCACACTGCAGGGATTGCTGGAAATCCTCGGTATTCCCTACACCCATTCGGGGGTGCTGGCCTCGGCGGTCGCCATGCAAAAGGACACCGCCAAGGTGCTGTTTCGCGCCGCCGGCGTGCCGGTCGCCGAAGACCGGGTGCTGTCGCGGCTCGAGGCAGCCAAGACCCATGCCATGGCGCCGCCCTATGTCATCAAGCCGGTCGCGGAGGGGTCGAGCGTCGGCGTCTACATCGTCACCGAGGAGCATCCGCATCCGCCCCAGGAGCTCTATCGCGACGACTGGACCTTCGGCGACATAGTCATGGTCGAACGCTACATCCCGGGCAAGGAACTGACCTGCGCCGTGCTGGGCGATCGCGCACTCGATGTCATCGAAATCGTGCCGGCCACGCGGTTTTACGACTACGAAGCAAAATACGCCGCCGGCGGCTCAAAACACCTCCTGCCGGCGCCGATTTTACTAAATGTTTACCAGGAGGTCCGCAGACTCAGTCTGGCTGCCCATAGCGCGCTTGGCTGCCGCGGCGTGAGCCGTGCGGACTTCCGCTACGACGATCTGGGGACGGGAGAGCTGGTCTGCCTTGAGGTCAATACACAACCGGGGATGACCGAGACCTCGCTCGTGCCCGAGCTTGCGGCATACGCGGGCATCACGTTCGATGAGCTGGTGCAATGGATGGTGGAGGACGCCTCGACCAACCGCTGACGCGGTCGAGGCAATCAGCGGCGGGACGGGCTGGCGCGCCGGTTGACGAGCCGATTTCCGCGCGCGCAAAAACCACCCATTACCGCCCGCAAGGCGGCGGTTTTGTCCGGTTTACAAGCTTTCGCCGGCTGGCCGTTCGCTGCAGCTCGAGAATCGCGCAGTTGCCGCGCGGAGTAGGCGTTGCCGGTTCGGTTCTGCTCCTTGGCGCCACACTCGGCTACGGCGCGGTCGAAGGCCAGCACGTCCCCGCCGCCGTCGATTGGCTCAAAGATGCGCGCGATATTGCCGCCAATTCGCTCGGTTTTCGCATCGCCGCCATCTCGCTCACCGGCGAGAAGGAAGTCAGCCGCGAAGAGGTCCTGACCATCGCCGGCGTGACCGGCCGCGCCTCGCTGCTGTTCCTCGATGCCGACGCCGCGCGGGCGCGGCTAATGGCCAATCCGTGGATCGCGGACGCGGCCGTGCTCAAGCTCTATCCCGACCGTCTGCAGATCACGATCACCGAACGCCTCGCTTTTGCGCTGTGGCAAAAGGACGGACGCGTCAGCGTCATCGCCGCCGACGGAACGGTGCTCGAACCGTTCGTCGAGAACCGCTATCTCGGCCTGCCGCTCGTGGTCGGCACCGGCGCCGAACAACAGGCCAAGGAATTCCTCGCCGTCATCGATCGCTATCCCGACATTCGGTCCGTGCTGCGCGCGTCGGTCCTGGTGGCCGATCGGCGCTGGAATCTGCACCTGAACAACGGCATCGACGTACGGCTGCCGGACTCCAATGTGGCGGACGCGCTCGACCGGCTGGTCGCGCTTGATCGCGATAAAAAGCTCCTTTCGCGCGACATCACCACGGTCGATCTGCGCCTGCCCGATCGCGTGACCGTGCGCCTGTCGGATGCGGCGGCACAGGCGCGCGACGAAGTTCTCAAGGCCAACGCCAAGAAAAAAAAGGGCGGCGACGCATGAACGCCCTCCATTACGGCCTGACGCCTAAGATGAAACTGATCTCGCCGCGGCGGAGCGCCGTGATTGCGGCGCTCGACATTGGATCGAGCAAAGTCGTTTGCCTGATCGCGCGGCTTCGGCCGCACGCGCCCCAGCAGGTTTTAACCCGCCGCAGTCATGCCATCGAGGTCATCGGGTTCGGCCATACCGTCGCGCGCGGCATGAAGGCGGGAAGTGTCATCAATCTCACGCTCGCCGAGGAAGCCATTCGCCAGGCCGTCGACTGCGCGGAGCGCATGGCGTCGGTCGAGATCGAATCCGTTGTGCTTTCGATATCGGCGGGCCGGCTGGCCAGCGAATTGTTCGCGGCCGACATCGAAATGGTCGGCTCCGCCGTCTCCGAGGGCGACATTGCGCGCGTCCTTGCCGCCGGCAGCCATCACTCGCTGCGCGACGGCCGCGCCGTCCTTCATTCGCTGCCGGTCGGTTACTCGATCGACGGCGTCGACGGCATCCGCGATCCGCGCGGCATGCTCGGCTCGCGGTTCGGCGTCGACATGCATGTCGCCACCACCGACATCGCCGCGGCGCGCAATCTGATGCTTGCGGTCGAGCGCTGCCACCTCGACGTCGAGGCCATGGTCGCGGCGCCCTATGTCGCAGGGCTCGCCGTTCTCGCCGACGACGAGGCCGATCTCGGCTCCGCCGTCGTCGATATGGGCGCCGGCACCACCACGATGGCGGCCTTCGTAAACGGCCGGCTCGTTCATCTGGAAGGCTTCGCGCTGGGCGGCCATCACGTCACCATGGATATTGCCCGCGGGCTGAACGCCCGCATCTCCGACGCCGAGCGAATCAAAACGCTTTATGGCAGTGTGCTCACCGGGGGGTCGGACGAGCGCGACATGATCACGGTGCCGCCGCTGAGCGAGGACGAGCGCGAACAGGCGCAATTCGTCTCCCGCGCGACGCTGGTGAATATCGTCAAGCCGCGAGTCGAGGAAATCCTCGAAATGGTGCGCGACCGGCTCGCCGCCACCTCGATCGCGGCCGAGCGGCGCGGCCATGTGATCCTGACCGGCGGAGCGAGTCAGCTCAACGGCCTGCCGGATCTCGCGTCACGAATTCTCGGCCGGCCGGTGCGCATCGGACGGCCGCTCGGCATTGCCGGAGCGCCGGATGCGGCCAAGGGCGCGGCGTTCGCCGTGGCCGCCGGTCTCCTGGTTTATCCGCAAGCGGCGCATCTCGAGCGTTTCGAGCCGCGGCGCAGGCGGCAACTCATGACTGGCACGGGCGGCGGCTATTTCGCTCGGGTCGGACAATGGCTTCGCGAGAGTTTCTGATGGCCCCCAGAAGCGAAGCTAGAAAATCTCAGCACCCGGTGGCGGACCGGATGGGGTCGGGCGTGGAAAACGTCCGTGCGACGAACAAGAGGCAATCATGACCATCAATCTGAATATTCCCGACATCCGTGAACTTAAACCCCGCATAACCGTGTTCGGTATCGGTGGCGCGGGTGGCAATGCGGTGAACAATATGATCACCGCCGGCTTGCAAGGCGTCGATTTCGTGGTCGCCAACACCGATGCTCAGGCGCTCACGATGTCGAAAGCCGAGCGTGTCGTCCAAATGGGCGTGCAGGTGACCGAGGGCCTCGGCGCCGGATCGCAACCCGACGTCGGGCGGGCAGCCGCTGAAGAGGTGATCGACGAGATCCGCGACCATCTCTCGGGCGTCCATATGTGCTTCGTCACGGCCGGCATGGGCGGCGGCACCGGCACCGGCGCCGCGCCCGTCATCGCCAAGACCGCGCGCGACATGGGAATCCTCACCGTCGGCGTGGTGACAAAACCCTTCCACTTCGAAGGTCAGCGCCGCATGCGCATCGCCGACGACGGCATCATCGAATTGCAGAAGTGCGTCGACACGCTGCTCATCATCCCCAATCAGAATCTGTTCCGCGTGGCGAACGAAAAGACGACATTCGCCGATGCCTTCGCACTGGCGGATCAGGTGCTCTATTCCGGCGTCGCCTGCATCACCGATCTGATGGTCAAGGAAGGCCTCATCAATCTCGATTTCGCCGACGTCCGCGCCGTCATGCGCGAGATGGGCAAGGCGATGATGGGAACCGGCGAAGCCGAGGGTGACAAGCGGGCGCTGACCGCCGCGGAGGCGGCGATCTCCAATCCGCTGATCGACGATGCGTCGATGAAAGGCGCGCGGGGCCTCTTGATCTCGATTACCGGCGGCCGCGATTTGACGCTGTACGAGGTCGACGAGGCGGCGACACGCATCCGCGAGGAGGTCGACAGCGACGCCAACATCATCGTCGGCGCGACCTTCGACGAAAGCCTCGATGGCATGATCCGCGTGTCGGTCGTCGCTACCGGAATCGATCAGGCCGTAGCGCAACGCCCGACGCTGCCGGCGGAATCGCGCGCCGCGGAAATGACGCGAGGAATTCGCGCCGAGAACAACCGGACCGCGGAGCGTATCGAGCGGCATGAACAGGCTCGGCCCGCTGCGGCTGCGCCGATCCCGGCGGCATCCATGCCGATGGCGGCGACGCCAGTAGCGCCGATGCCGGTTGCGCCGCCCGCAACCGTCAACGCCTCGATCGAATCGGCGGCCAAGGCGGCTATCGCATCGGCCGTCGAGGATGTCACCATCCGTCCGCTCGGGCCGAAGCCGTCGCTGTTCCTCGATCCTGCCGCGAGCGAGCCGGAAGCCGAACGACTTCAAGACCCGGAGCCGGCGATGTTCATTCCGCCGCAGCCGGAGCGAATGCCGCAGCGCGCGCCGCGCATGCCGCGCTTCGATGAACTGCCCGTCCCGGCGCAAAACGAAATCCGCGCCCGCCGCGGCGAGTTGTCGGAGGACGCCCAACCTGAGAACCGGCCGCGGTCGCTGTTGAAGCGATTGGCGTCGGTTGGTTTCGGACGGCGCGAACAGGAAGGGCATGAGGCCCCGCCGGCTAGCCCGCGTCCCGCGCCGGCCAGCGCGCCGCCGTCGGCCGAGCGGCTTCCCGGCCGGCCCATGCCGCGCCCGGCAGAACCCCGCCAGGATGCGCGTCAGGATGCGCGTCAAGAATTGCCGGTCTCCGACTATGCCAGGCGGCCCGCGCCGCAGCGGCTGGACCAGCATGGCCGGCAGAGCCCTGTGCATAACCCGAGCGAGGAGGATCAGCTCGACATTCCGGCCTTCCTACGCCGGCAAGCGAACTGAGGCTTGGCCTGCCGACTGGCGCAACTCCAGGCCCGCATCCTTTACCTAACGATGGATGCGGGTGATGGGCGTGGCGACTCCAGACTAAACCACTGATTTTAGTAAGTTTTTGAAAGATTACCTGCAATCCGTTCCGTCGCAATCCGCCGCGCCGGGACGGATTGTACGTTTTGGCCAGGCGCAAAACCGACGCGCTGTGCGATTTTGGGGCAGCGAGCCGACAACAGTGCGGCCAGAAAAAGGTAACACTCGGTAAGAAAGCGTGAGTTGGCCTAATCCCGTTGCGCCAGTAAGTTTCGCGTCAGAGGGGATTGTTTTGGGGCTGAGTCCGGCGATCGCGTCGACCCATGCCCTGGTTATTTTCAGTCCTTTCAGGTTGGGGTGGCCATAATTGTTCGCGCAGTGCTTCTGCTCGCGTAGTTTGGCCGTAAAGTGTGGGACCTAGGCATGACGCGGGGCGTATTCGCCGGCAGGCAGACGACGCTGCAAGATCATGTGACCGTTGCCGGCATCGGTGTTCATTCCGGCGCACCGGCGACCCTTACATTGCATCCGGCCGAGGCTGATACCGGCATCGCGTTTTTGCGCTGCGGGACCGATGGCCAGCCGGACCGCGAACTCAGCGCAAATTACCGTGCGGTAACGGCGACCGAATTCGCCACCGTGCTCGGCGACCATAACGGCCCGGCCGTGTCGACAACCGAACATGTGCTCGCGGCCTTGCACGGCCTGGGCGTCGATAACGCAGTCATCGAGGTCGATGGACCGGAAGTTCCGATCATGGACGGCAGCGCGGCGCCGTTCGTCGCCGCGATCGACCAAGCCGGCATCGTCACATTGCCCGCATCCCGCCGTTACATCCAGGTGCTCAAGCCGGTGCGCGTCGCCAAAGGCGACAGCTACGGCGAGTTGCGGCCGCATGCGCGCGGGCTTCGGATCGAGACCGAAATCGAATTCGATCATCCATTGATCGGCCGCCAAACCTTCACGACCGATGTCGAGCCCGATCTGTTCCGCCGCGAACTGGCGCGGGCGCGAACGTTTGGTTTCATGCGCGACGTTGCGAAGCTGTGGAGCGCCGGCTATGCGCTCGGCGCCTCGTTCGAGAATACCGTAGTGATCGCCGAGAACCGTGTGCTTAATCCGGAGGGGGTGCGTTTCCCGGATGAGTTCGTCCGCCACAAGGCGGTCGATGCGATCGGCGACCTCGCGCTCTCCGGCGCGCCCCTGATTGGCGCCTATCGTTCGGTCCGCGGCGGACACAAGCTCAATCACGCGGTACTTACCGCATTGATGGCCGACCGCAGCGCATGGGCCTATGTGGAAATGCCGGAAAGCCGCCGCCCGCGCGGCCATGCCGATGTCGGGGCCGGCTTCGCGAGCCCGGTTTACGGCCCGAACGTCGCTTAAGTCCCTTAACTTTTGCGCCTTAATGCGGGCCGATTGTCGGCCTTAATTGCTGTATTGTCATAGGGCTGCGGGGCGTCCACCCTGACGCCCGGGACACGGGGCGGGATGGCTGCACCGGGTGGGGACGGGACTTAAATCAGGCTCATGATGTCGCTGGTACGAGGATCGCTGCGATCCAGTTGCAGGCTGCGCGCGCTGGCAGTGTGCCTGGCGCTCGTGCTTGTTGCCCTGCCGGTCATGGGCTGCAGCCTATTCAACAAGGACGACGATTACGTTCCCGAAGATCCCGCCGACATGATCTACAACGAGGGCCTCTACCTCCTGAACAACAAGCAGGATTACAAGGCGGCAGCGCTGAAATTCGATCAGGTGGACCGCGAAAACCCGTATTCCGATTGGGCGCGCAAGGCGCTTTTGATGTCGGCCTATGCCTATTATCAAGCGGAAGCATACGACGATTGCGTCAACTCGGCGGAACGCTACGTGACGCTGCATCCCGGCAGCCCCGACGCCGCCTATGCTCAATATCTGATCGGCGCTTCTTACTACGACCAGATTCTCGACGTTTCGCGCGACCAGGCGCGCGCCGACAAGGCGATCGACGCGCTTCAAGAGGTCGTGCGCAAATATCCGACCAGCGAATACGCTATCAGCGCCAAGAAAAAGATCGATATGGCGCGCGACCAGCTCGCCGGCAAAGAGATGGATGTCGGCCGCTTCTATTTGAAGAAGCGCGACTTCATCGGCGCCATCAACCGGTTCAAGGTGGTGGTGACGCAGTATCAGACCACGCGCCACGTCGAAGAGGCGCTGATGCGGCTGAGCGAAGCCTATGTTTCGCTCGGCATCATGGACGAGGCGCAAACCGCGGCGGCCGTACTCGGCCACAATTTCCCGGACAGTCCCTGGTACAAGGATTCTTATAATCTCGTGAAGAACGCCGGCGGCGAGCCGACCACCGAGAACAAGGGCTCCTGGATCAGCCGCGCCTTCAGCAAAATAGGCCTGGTGAGCGCGCAATCCGGATGACTGACGCCAGCGCCGGGAATCGGTAATATCCGGCGTCCTTGGATTCCATCATCCCTGCCATGCTGACCCGCCTTTCAATCCGCGACATCGTCCTGATCGACCGGCTGGATATTGATTTCGGTACCGGCCTTGCCGCGCTGACCGGCGAGACCGGCGCCGGCAAATCGATCCTGCTCGATGCCTTTGCGCTGGCGCTCGGCGCGCGCGGCGACGCGGCGCTGGTGCGTGAGGACGCCGAGCAAGGCCAGGTGATTGCCGCTTTCGACGTTGCCCAAGATCATCCGGCGCGCCGCGTGCTGGCCGATAACGAACTTGGTACCGACCTTGGCGCGGAGGACGAATTGATCGTGCGGCGGGTGCAATTCTCGGATGGCAGGACTCGCGCGTTCGTCAACGATCAGCCGGTCAGCGTGCAAATCCTGCGCGCGCTCGGCGCGGCGCTGGTGGAAATTCACGGCCAGCATGACGAACGCGCCTTCGTCGATGCGGCGACGCATCGCGCGCTGCTCGACGCCTATGGCGGCAGCGAAGACGATGCCGCCGAGGTGGCGCGGCTATGGGCCGAGCGGCGCGATTGCGAAGCCGCCGTTGCCGATCATCGCGCCGCTGTCGAGCGCGCCAACCGAGAGGCCGAATGGCTGCGCCATGCGGTCGACGAGCTTGCAAGCCTGGCGGCGCAAACTGGAGAAGAGACGAGCCTCGCCGAACGCCGCGCCGTCATGATGCAAGCGGAAAAAGTCGGCGAGGATTTGCGCGCGACGTATGACAGCGTTACCGGCCCGAACTCGCCGGCGCCCCTATTGTCCACCGCGGTGCGGCGCCTCGAACGCCGCACGACGCAGGCGCCGGCGCTGATCGAGCCGGCGGTGAAGGCGATCGACGCCGCGCTGACGGCGCTGGACGAAGCGCGCACGCATCTCGAAGCGGCTTTGCGGGTGGCGGAATACGATCCGCAGGAGCTGGAACGCAACGAGGAGCGTTTGTTCGCGCTGCGCGCCGCCGGACGCAAATACAATGTGCCGGTCGATGACCTTGCCGCGCTCGCCCGCCGTTACGAAGGCGACCTGGCTTTGATCGACGCCGGCGCCGAGCGGCTCGCCGCGCTGGAGCGGCAAGCGCAGGAAGCTTTGGCGCGCTACCGCGCCGCGGCGCAGGCGCTGTCGGCCGCGCGCCGCCGCGGCGCGCTTGAGCTCGACAAGGCGGTCAATGCCGAATTGAAGCCGCTCAAGCTCGAACGGGCGCAATTCTCGACGCAGATCGAGAGCGAGAACGAAGGACCGCAAGGCCTCGATCGGATCGAGTTCTGGGTGCGCACCAATCCGGGCACGCGCCCCGGACCGCTGATGAAAGTCGCTTCCGGCGGCGAGCTAGCGCGTTTTCTGCTCGCGCTCAAAGTCGTCCTGGCCGATCGCGGCTCGGCGCCGACGCTGGTGTTCGACGAGATCGACACCGGCGTTGGCGGAGCGGTCGCCGATTCCATCGGCGTGCGGCTCGCACGCTTGGCCTCCGGCGTGCAGGTGATCGCGGTGACGCACGCGCCGCAGGTGGCGGCGCGGGCCGATCGGCATTATCTCATCGCCAAGGATGCGCTCGCCAAGGGCAAACGGGTCGCGACCCGCGTCGCCGAGCTCACCGGCGAGCGCCGCCGCGAGGAGATCGCCCGCATGCTCGCCGGCGCCGAAATCACCGCCGAAGCCCGCGCCGCCGCCGAGCGCCTGATCCGCGCGGCGAGTTGATAGTTTTCATGGTACGCCGCGAAAAATCTGGGACGCCTGTCGGCGATCTCACTGAAAAGCAGGCCAAGGCCGAGCACGCGCGCCTTGAGTCCGAAATCTCCGAGCACGACCGGCGCTATTATCAAGACGACGCGCCGGCCGTCACCGATGCCGAATATGACAAGCTGCGGCGGCGTTATGGCGAAATCGAAGCGCGCTTTCCTCAATTGCGTACGCTCGAAAGCCTGACCCAACGGGTCGGAGCGGCGCCGTCGGCGCGTTTCGCCAAAGTGCGCCACGCGGTGCCGATGCTGTCGCTCGACAACGCGTTTGCCGAAGAGGATGTCGTCGATTTCGTCGGACGCATCCGCCGTTTCCTGCGTCTGCCGGAAGACGAAGAGATCGCGTTTTCCGCCGAGCCGAAGATCGACGGGCTGTCGATGTCGCTGCGCTACGAGAACGGCGTGCTGGTCACCGGCGCGACGCGCGGCGACGGCAGCGAAGGCGAGGACGTCACCGCCAATGTGAAGACGTTGCAAGACATTCCGCAGCGGCTGAAGGGCAAGGGCGTGCCGGCGGTGTGCGAGGTGCGCGGCGAAATCTACATGACCAAGGCTGCGTTCCTCGACCTTAACCGCAAGCAGGCGGCGGCCGGTAAGCAGCTCTATGTCAATCCGCGCAACACCGCGGCCGGGTCGTTGCGCCAGCTCGACCCGGCGATCACGGCATCGCGGCCGCTCGGCTTCTTCGCTTATGCCTGGGGCGAGATGAGCAACGTGCCGGCCGACACGCAGACCGGCATGATCAAATGGTTCGAGCATTGCGGCTTCAAGACCCATCCGCTGACCAAAATGTGCCGCTCGGTCGAGGAGTTGCTGAGATTCCACCGTGAGATCGAGGCGCAGCGCGGCAGCCTCGACTACGACATCGACGGCGTGGTCTACAAAGTCGACCGCCTCGACTGGCAGGAGCGGCTCGGCTTTGTGTCGCGCAATCCGCGCTGGGCGATTGCGCATAAATTCCCGGCGGAGAAGGCGACCACCGTCGTCAAAGATATCGAGATCCAGGTCGGCCGCACCGGCTTTCTGACGCCCGTCGCCAAGCTCGAACCTGTCACGGTCGGCGGCGTGGTGGTGCAGAACGCGACATTGCACAATGCCGAGGAGATCGCGCGGCTCGACGTGCGCAGAGGCGATACCGTAACGATCCAACGCGCGGGCGACGTTATTCCCCAAGTCCTCGACGTCGTATTGGAAAAACGACTGCCCAACGCAAAACCCTATGAATTTCCGAAAAAGTGTCCGTGCCCGCTGCACACTGACGTCGTGCGCGAAGTCATCGCCGGCGGCACCGAAGGCGTGCGCGTTCATTGCACCGGCGAGTTTGCCTGTCCCTATCAGGCGGTCGGGCATCTCGAACACTTCGTCTCCCGCCGCGCTTTCGATATCGACGGGCTCGGCGAGAAGCAGATCGAGCTATTCTACGAGCGCGGATGGATCAAGGAGCCGGCCAATATTTTCACGCTGGAAGAGCGCAACAAGAAGATTCATCTCGAAGAAGTCGAAGGCTTCGGTGAAACCTCGGTGCGCAACCTGTTCGGCGCCATCGCGGCGCGGCGCGATATTGCGCTGGAGCGATTCATTTACGCGCTCGGCATCCGCCATGTCGGCGAGACGACCGCGGTGGCTTTGGCGCGCGGCTACGGCACGTGGGACGCGTTCCACGAGGCTTGCCTCAAGCTTGCCAAGGACGACGAGGAGACCAAGCAGGACATGGATGCGCTCGATCAGATCGGCGATACGGTGATCGAGAGCCTGCACGACTATTTCGGCGAGGCGCATAATCGCCGCCGCATCGAGCGGCTGGCGGCGCAAGTCCGCATCCGCGATGCCGAAAAGCCGCGCCGCGACTCGGCGATCGCCGGCAAGACCGTGGTCTTCACCGGCACGCTGGAAAAGATGACGCGCGACGAAGCCAAAGCCTCGGCGGAGCGGCTCGGCGCCAAAGTGTCAGGTTCGGTATCGAAGAAAACGGATTATGTGGTCGCCGGGCCGGGCGCCGGCTCCAAGCTCGCGGAGGCGAAAAAACACGGCGTCGCGGTGTTGACCGAAGACGAATGGGCGAAGCTCATCCGCTGAGCTCCGCCCAAAGCTTCCGTTCGGAAGCGCGCCTTCAGATTCGACCTGAGAGTGCCAAGACCAGCACAATGATCAGGACGAGGCCGAGGCCGCCGCCGGGGTAGTAGCCCCAGCCTGAGCTATACGGCCACGTCGGCAGCGCGCCGACGAGCAACAAAATCAGAAAACGATCAGAATCGTCGAAAGCATGGCGTTTTCCTCGCTCCATTGCCAAACCCAGCGAAAAAACGTCATCGCGCGGCAAAAGTTCCATTGTTACGAAATTGACAAGCGCGCCGGCCCCGCGCGACGCGGTAGCCGGCCGAATTACACCGGGGCCAGCGGCGTCGTCGCCGCGATCAGCCATTCGCGGGTTGGCGCATCGACCAGCGGCGCCAGCGCGTCGCGCACGCGCGCATGATAGGCGTCGAACCAGGCGACTTCCTCGGCGGTCATCAACGCGGGTTCGGCAAGCCGTGCGTCGATCGGGGCCAAAGTCAGCGTCTCGAATGCGTTGAGCGGTTTTTCCGCCTCGGCAACGGCCGCGGCCTCCGTCACCAAAACGAGGTTTTCGATGCGGATGCCGTAGGCGCCGGTCCGGTAATAACCGGGCTCGTTGGACAAGATCATGCCGCGCTTGAGCGCCGCGCCGCCGAGTTTCGATATCCGCGCCGGCCCCTCGTGCACCGAGAGATAGCTGCCGACGCCATGGCCGGTGCCGTGATCGAAATCGAGCCCGGCCCGCCACAGGAATTGCCGCGCCAAAGTGTCGAGCTGGGCGCCGGTGGCGCCGTCCGGAAACACCGCGCGCGCGAGCGCGATATGGCCCTTGAGCACGAGGGTGAAATTCTTGCGCATGTCGGCGGTCGGCGTGCCGACGGCGAGCGTGCGCGTGATATCGGTCGTGCCGTCCTCGTATTGGGCGCCGGAATCGACGAGAAACAGCTCGTTTGGGGCGATGCGCCGGTTGCTGCGGCGCGTGACGCGGTAATGCACGATGGCGCCGTTGGGTCCGGCGCCGGCGATGGTGGGAAACGAAATGTCCTTGAGCGCTCCGGTCTCGCGGCGAAAACTCTCCAGTGCCTCGACCGCGTCGATCTCGGTCAAGCGTCCACGCGGCGCTTCGCGATCGAACCAGGCGAGAAAGCGCGTCACCGCGGCGCCGTCGCGCTGCTGCGCCGCGCGGGCACCTGCGATCTCGACCGCGTTCTTGACGGCTTTCATCGGCGCGATCGGATCGCTGCCGCGCAAGAGCTTGCCGCCGCTCGTGGTGATGAGGCGCGCGATCGCGTCGGCGCACGCGGCCGGATCGAGCCGCACCGCGAGTTGATCTTTGCCGAGCGTGGCAAGATCGCGCTCGAAATCCGCGGGCGCGCGCACTTCGGCTACTCCCTCGAGACGATGGCGGACATCGTTGCCGAGCTTGCGGCTGTCGATATAGAGCGCCGGCCGGCCCTCCTTCGGCACCATGGCAAAAGCGAGCACGACCGGCGTGTGCGGAATATCGCTGCCGCGGATGTTGAACAGCCAACAGACCGCTTGAGGATTCGAGACCACCAGCGCATCGGCGGCGGCCTTTTGGATGTCGGCGCGCACGCGGGCGAGCTTCGCCGAGGTCTGTTCGCCGGCATAGCGCAGATCGTGCAACACGACTGCGCCGAGCGGCGGCTGCGGGCGGTCGGTCCAGACGGCATCGATCGGATTGTCGCCGACGGCAACGAGTTGGGCAGCCGCCGTCGCGCAAGCTTTGGCGAGCCGTTCGGCGCCATCGACGGTGTGCAGCCACGGCGAATAGCCGAGCTTGGCGCCGGCCGGCAGATTCTCCTCGATCCATTGCGCCGGCGGATGCTCGACCAGATGCTCCGTCGTAAAGGCCGATGCATCCACCTCTTCGCGCGCCTGCACCGTGTAGCGGCCGTCGACGAAGATGACGGCGCGCTCGGCAAGCACGATCGCAACACCGGCCGAGCCGGTGAAGCCGGTCAGCCAGGCGAGCCGCTCGGCGCAGGGCGGCACATATTCGTTTTGATAGCGGTCCGCGCGCGGCACGATGAACCCGTCGAGGTCGCGGCGTTTGAGCTCCGCCCGCAGCGCCGCAAGGCGCAGCGCACTGGCGGCGCGCTCGCCATCCTCGAACGATTGGAAATGGGCCTCGAACATGCGGGGCAATCTAGGAGCGCCGAAGGCGATGGGCAACGACGTAGCGCGGTTGAAAGCCGCGTTTAAGCACCAGCGTCGTCCACCCGTCGACCTCGATACGCCGCTCAAGCGGCAGACGATAGGCGGCGAGCGCGGCATTCGCCTGTGAGGTCAAAAGACCGGACAGCACGAGGCGGCCGCCGGGCGCGATAAATTTTGTCAGTGGCGATGCCAGGCGCTGCAGCGGTCCGAGCAGGATATTGGCGAAGACGAGATCGAACGGCGCGCGGCCGCGGACGGCCGGCGCTGCGATGCCATTGGCTTTGACGAATTCGATCATCGGACCCGTCCGGTTGAGCCTGGCGTTTTGCCGCGCCACGCGCACAGCCTCGGCATCGATATCCGTTGCCAGCACGCGCCGGCGCAAAGCGCGGGCGGCGGCGATGGCGAGAACGCCGGAGCCGGTGCCCAGATCGAGAATGCGCGGCGCCGAACTGCCGCGTCGGAGCGAGTTGCACATCCGATCGAGCGCAAGAAGACAGCCGCGCGTGGTGCCGTGATGGCCGGTGCCGAAGGCGAGCGCCGCTTCGATCTCGATGCCGATGCGATTGATGGCAACGCCGCCGCGATCGTGCGCGCCGTGAACAATGAAGCGGCCCGCCGTGACCGGTTTCAGCCCAGCAAGGCTCGCGCCGACCCAATCCTTGGCCGCGACCCGCGCGAAGCAAAGCGCCCTGCCCGCCTTTGGTCCGGCAGCCGCGGCCACCAGTGACCGCAAAACCTTCTCATCGGGCGTCGCGCGAAAATGAATCGCGACAAGCCAGCCGCTCCGGCCCGCGTCCACAAAGCTGAAGGCAACCGTATTGGCGGCAAAGCTCTCGGCAATCAGATCGGCGATTTTTCGCGCCGAATGTTCATCCGTTGTGAGCGTTGCAACCGATGTTTTCGGCGTCTTGGAATGCATTGAACGCACAGCCATTTTCGGATTTATGCACGCAGGTCACAGGCCGGATTGCAAACGCCCATTGCGCCAGCAACACCACCAGTATTCCACATTGCGATACACACTTAATCCGCCGCTTATTCACAGCTATTTCCCCAACCTCTCCACAGGCTTTGCAGAACACATCGCTGCTTGTAGGCGGCTCTGGGGGCGCAGTACGATGGTCATGATCGGACGAATAAATCGCGCCTCACACTGTTCATAATGCATAGACCAATGCCGGGAGATTGAAATGATTGCAGGATGCGCGCGGTGGCTATTCGCGGCCGCAATGATGGGCCTTGTCGCCTATTTGGCTATGGGTTTCGCGGGCGGCAGCGCCTTCGCCCAAGCGGTGGCGCCGGACTATGCGGCGCTGATCGCCGCGCCGGATCGCAGCGACGCCGATCGGCAAGCCGACAAGCGCCGCGATCCGCTACCGTTTCTCGCCTTCGCCGGCCTGCGCCCGGGCATGAAGGTGCTCGATATGGCCGCCGGCGGCGGCTACTCGAGCGAACTCGCGGCGCGCGCGGTGGCGCCGGATGGTGTCGTTTATGCGCAAAACCCGGCCGATCTCGGCGACAAGCCGAAGGCGGCTTTCGCGGCTCGCATGGCGACGCCGGCGGCGAAGAACATTGTCGCCGACACCGCGCCTTATGACGATCCGGTGCCGCCCGGCGTAAGCAATCTCGATGCGATCACGTTCCTGTTCTACTACCACGACACCAGCTACATGACCGTCGATCGCGCCGCGATGGACCGCAAAATGTTCGCCGCGCTCAAGCCCGGCGGCACACTGATCATCGCCGATCATTCGGCGCTACCGGGCCAAGGCATCTCGGTCGCGCACACGCTGCACCGCATCGAGCAGAGCACGCTGCAGCAGGAAGTCGAGGCCGCCGGTTTCAAGCTCGTCGGCGAAGGCAATTTCTGGCGCAACGCCGCCGACACGCACGACTTCCCGAGCTACAGGCCGAACATGCCGGTCGATAATTTCGTGCTGAAGTTTCAGAAGCCGATGTGACGCGCATCTTGCGCGTCATTCCGGATTGCCGCGCTGGCGGCAAGTCCGGAATCCATAATCACAAGTCATGCGGAACAAGCGCTGACATTCTTCTGCGAAACCGTGGCTATGGATTCCGGGCTCGCCGCGGAGCTTGTCATCGGGCCGGCCACTTCGGGCCGGACCCGTTGGCGGCGCCCCGGAATGACGGCTACTGCAGCTGGTCCTTCACCTTATCGAGCGCGGCATTGACGCATTCCTCGTCGACGCCGGGCGAGCCGGACACACCGACGGCGCCGATCACCTCATCGCCGACCTTGATCGGCACGCCGCCGGGAATGGCGATGACGTTCGGCAGCGTCACCTGCTGGTGGGCGACCGAATTAGGGTCCAGAAGCTTCTTGGCGTAGTCCGCCGTGGTTTGCTTGAACGATAGCGCCGTATAGGCCTTGCGCCGCGCATTCTCCATCGTGTGCGGCCCGGCATTGTCATAGTGCATGGCAACCATCGTCTCGCCGTCACGATCGACGACAACGGCGGACGTCGCATAAGTCCTCGCCGCGCAGGCGGCGATGGCCTCCTCGGCGATGGTCTTGGCGATGCTGTAGGACAGATCCTTGTGCACGATCAGCGCGGCGCCGGCAGGCGCGGCCAAGGCGAGTGTGAAGACGAGCGTGAAGGCGGCGGCGGCAAAGCCGAAACGTTTGATAAACGGCACGATGAGGTCCTCCCGGAAAAGCATCCGTTGCTAAGAACAGCGGCGGCGAGAACCTATTCCATTTTTGGCGATGGCAACGCGGCCGGCACGGGCGGCACGCTCAACACCGCGTGAACGGACGGACGTTTACCACTGCCGGAAAAACGTCTGCCCATAGACTGGCGGCGGTTGGGGCGGCGGATAACTCGGCTGCGCATAGGACTGGTCGTAAGTGGGCCGCGCATAATAGCGCTGGCCGTAACCGGGCTGCGGCTGGTCATAACCGGGTTGCGGCTGGTCATAACCGGGTTGCTGCTGGCCATAACCGGGTTGCGGCTGACCATAGGCGGGTTGGCCGTACGCCGTCTGCTGGTCATACGGCGCCGGCTGCTGCGCATATTGCGGTGTAACCTGCATTGGCGCGGCGGCGACGGGTTGCGGCGACGACTGCTGCCGCGCCATGGCCGGACCGCCTCCTGCGGGCGTCTGGCCGGCAACGATGACCGTCGTGTTGCCCATGCCCTCGGCCTTCACCAGGTCGAACAGAATGGCCGCGTGGTCAGGCGAGAGCCGCACGCAGCCGTGCGACACCGCCAGCCCGAGATGCTTGACGTCGAAGAAGCCGTGAACGGCATGGCCGTGCAGGTCGAAGAAGATGGTATGCGGCATCGGCGCATTGTCCCACTCCTGCGACAAGTGGTCGGCGTCCATGCGGTTCGGCCTAAACGTGCCGTTCGGCGTGTCGTAGCCCGGCCGCCCGGTCGACACCGGCCAGATGTAACGCGGCGAGCCATCGACCGTGACCGCCATGCTCTGCGACGTCTTGTCGATGCTGACGAGGATATTGGCGCGGGCGGAAGCGGCCAGCGGCAACGCTAGCGCCGCGGCAAGAAGCGCCGAGGAAAAGCACGTGGAGGCACGCATGATGGACACCCGACAATCTGCCGCCCAGCTCTTAGTCGCCCAAGTTTTAGATAGTCATCCAAGTCTTAGAAGTCTTTGGCCGGTATTTGGTTCAAATCAAGAGCGTCGCAGCGCTCTCCGGCGGAATGGTGAACGGAATAAGGCGGGATTGGTAAGTAGTCTTACGCGCCACGTCATGTAACCCCCGATCCGGCGCGACGCGGCCGGGCAAGGCAAATCATCCTTGCGGCGCGTTGGCGCGCGAGTTTTGCAAGCCGCAATGTCAAACAGCCCCGTTCCTCGTCACCACCGGGCTTGACCCGGTGGTCCATGCTGACGTGCAGCTTACGAAAGCTCAGCGGAAGCTTCGTTGCCGCATGGATTGCCGGACCAAGTCCGGCAATGACGAAGTAAGAAAGAACGAAAGAAATAAGGGAAGCGGAACGCCGGCAGACGCAGTGTTCCATGTCCCGCGCGCAGCGGCGCGCGGGACGCGCCACGGATCAAGTCGGCTTGCGCCGACCGTCCGCTGTCGGGCGCGCTCGCCTGCCGGCGTTCCACCTCGGCTCTTGCCAGGCGACGTACGTCTACTCTGGCGCGGCCCAGGCCATGTTTCCTGGGACGCGGTCTGGCGGGCGTTACCCCACCTTCGCCTATCCCAGTCCAGTGAGCACCTCACGCGCCGGTCCTAGTGCCGGCGCGCCTGATACCCGAGCCGCTCGGAAGCGGAGCTGATGAGGCCCCGCCCGCGGGCACCGCACTCGCCCCTGCCGCCCGGCATCACCCGGACGGCGTCCCTTAGAGCGAGCTTTGATTCTTTGGAATGTAACCGAAACGGGGACCATTGTCAATAGGCCAGTGACACGCCAATTCCGTCATCCTGAGGCGGCCGCCACAGGCGGGCCTCGAAGGATGCGGCCAAGGCGCCCGGGCCGACGCCCTTCGAGGCTCGGCGCTTTGCGCCGAGCACCTCAGGGTGACGGGTCAAAATTCAATGCCGCTTGAAATACTGCACCGCGCGCTCGTGCTTCTCGGCCGAGGTGCGGGAGCTGAACGTGCCGAGATTGCGGCGCTTGCCGGTCTTCGGATTTTTCTTGCGCGAATAGAGCCGGTATTTCCCGGACGACAATTTGCGGATCATGGCGAGTGCTTGGGCTGCGTCGTGTGACGGGTCAAATTTCCCGCAAGGGTTTGGTTCCCCGGCGAGCTATTCCGCCGCGTGGACCGTCCGGGCGTTCAGCGCGATCAGCGCCACCATATGGTCTTGCAGATCGGGGACGACAGCCGGGTCAGACTTCAATGCAGAAATGGTGCGAGGCTTAGGCAGAGCGCGACCCTGCTGGGCCTCCGCCTCGGCATATAATGCTAGAGCCTCGTGGGCATTGCGTAACGCGTCGTCGACATCGTCGCCGGCCGAGAAGCAGCCGGGAAGATCGGGAAACCAGATGCCAATGGCCTTTTCCGCCCCGGCATCCTCAACAATGGCGACATAGTGGGTCATGGCATCATCAATCGGGCTGCCATCCAGCCTGCTTATAGATATTACGGACGAGGCCGCGGCCCAAGTCTTTCTTCGGGTGGGGAAGAACGATTGTAGCCCGCGTCCGCGGATGTTTAAAAACGTGATGCGAGCCGGCGACGCGTTCCAAAATCCAGCCGTCGCTCTCAAGGCGACGCTTTATATCGCGGCTATTCGTTAGCACCTGCTCGGACCGCAGTTAGCCGCGTCTCATACCACTATTCATTTCTTGCCCCAAATCCCGTGCGCACGAGCCGGACGATGGCGCGGTCCAGCGCCGAGAGAAAGCTGGACCGGTCGCGCGGCGCGAACGGCTTTGGGCCGCCGGTGATCTCGCCGGCGCTGCGCAAGCTATCCATCAGATTGCGCGTTGCCAGCGTCATGCCGATCGACTCCTCGGTAAATACCTTGCCGTTCGGCGCGATGACGTCGGCGCCCGCTTTGACGCAGCGGCTCGCCAGCGGCACGTCCGCCGTGATCACGATAGCGCCGCGCCCGGCCCGTTCCGCGATCCAATTGTCCGCCTCATCCATGCCGGCGCCGACGACGACGCGCTCGATCACCGCATCGCGCGGCACCGCGACGGGGCTGTTGCTGACGACGTAGACTTTGAGAACGACACCCTTGAGCGCGTGGCGCTCGGCGACGCGATAGATCTCCTGCTTCACCGGGCAGGCGTCGGCGTCGATGTAGATGGAGATGGGAGCCATCGCAGAACTATAACACCCGCTCCACGAAATTATCGGCCACGCGCTTTTCGCTAGAGCAAGTTGCAATTACCTCAAAAAAAGAAACACCCGACAATCCATGCGGACCGAACAGCCAACCCACCCCAGTGGTGTTGAAGGCGAATGGCGCTGGCGCAGTAGGATCGCACGCAGTCAAGGAACCCTGCACACTATTTCAGAGGATCAAAGGAGTTTTTGCCGAATCTGTTGCTGTTATTAAAAATGTATCGGTTTGAAAACTCGTCGAGACTGGTATTTAAATCAAAGTTGCATATAAAAGTCTATCGGGTACATCGCCTCGTCAAAATAAAACATGCGCTCCATCTTGTTTTCCGCAAAATTACATCCGACCAAATTCGACTGCTTACAGAAATCTCGAAATTCAAAGAGGTTGAATCCCGCATTCTTGCTGAAATGGCAATCGCGAGCGGTAAAGCTTTCAACGCCATAGAGATTTGCGGCACCATATGTGCAACTATGGACTGGGACGTTGATCAGTTCGATGTTTTTACAATTAACGAATTCCAGTCCGTATGTTCCCGAACCGAAAAGCTCGCAATTCTCCAAAAGCAAATTCGTGCAAGAATCAAACTTAATCACTCCTCCGGAGCAATAGCCCGGTTCAATATGGCCAAGTTCAAGATTGCGAAGAGCTACTGAGTGGCAGTCTCTGAAGGTTAAAACCCAGGCATAACGAGGCTCGGCGAGAATTTTGGCCGCGTCGCCGAATATTTCAAGATTGGTCAATCCAATCAGCGCGACCTCTTTGCCATCATGAACGCTCGACCAGCGAACGCTAGAGGTGGAAGAGGGAAAGGCGCGGGTAATAATATCCTCGGCAAAATCTAATGTGATTCTCGTGTCCGACTTGGCTTTTTGCAAAAATTCGTTAGTGCTTCCAATGCGGAGTTCAGAGATTTGTGGATCAGAGGGGCTCTCCTGATTTCCAACAAAACGAATTGTAATTTCATCGGAAGGCCAATCAACCTGAAAGAAAAATTGAAATTGGTAATCGGTGTCTTCTTTTAGAATTTTGTGGATGCCTTCAATCCCTGAGAGGTCTACCTGCCAACTCATCGCGTCGGATTCCGTTTTTGGAACACCAACGGCCGGCAAATTGATGCCTCGAAAGCGAATCCCCAGCGGCCGGAGTTTGCGCGCTAGAGAGTTCGCTGGCTCGACGACGAGGATAAGTTGTGAAGTAAGAATAGATGACCGGACAAGATAAGGACGGGCGACGTGAGTATAGTCGCTCTACAATTTTTGATCCGAGAGGTGTTAGAAATACAAGCGCAAGCGCTCCTGCCGCACCAAGAAGAAGCGCGCCCTGATCGTGAATGAAGTTCAACAGCCAGCCCATTCACTGGTTTATACTCACACCCGCTCCACAAAACTATCCACCACCCGCTTCTCCCCCGCGCGGTCGAACGCGATGGTCAGCTTGTTGCCGTCGATCGCGGTGACGTTGCCGTTGCCGAATTTCTGGTGGAACACGCGATCCCCCAGAGTGAACGCGGAGACGGTGCCGGTGGATTTCGCCACCAGCTCGCCTTCGATGGTGAGCGGCACGCGGCGCGAGCCGCTGGTTTCGTCGCGGGCGCGCCACGGCGACGGCTGCGGGGTGTCGTCGAAGCTGCCGCGGTCGTCGTCGGCGGCATAGCGCGAGCCGCTTTCCGAAAATCCGTCGCGGTCTTTTTTCTCATTTCTCTTTCCTTGGGCGCGCTGCCAGCCCGGCGTGTTGTAGCTGGAGCCGAAGGCGGTGGTGGCGTCGAAGCGCGAGGCGCCGTAGCCGGCGTAACCGCCGAAGCCGCCCTGCGATTCCATGACCTCGACATTGGCCTCCGGCAATTCGTCTAGGAAGCGCGACGGGATATTGGTCTGCCACAGCCCGTGCATGCGCCGGTTGGTGGCGAAATAGATTTTCGCCCGCTTGCGCGCGCGGGTGAGGCCGACATGGGCGAGCCGGCGCTCCTCTTCCAGCCCGGCGCGGCCCTGATCGTCGAGCGTGCGCTGATGCGGGAACAGACCTTCCTCCCAGCCCGGCAAGAACACGGTGTTGAATTCGAGGCCCTTGGCGGCATGCAAGGTCATGACGCTGACCGCGTCGGCCTCGGCGCCGCGCTCGTTGTCCATCACCAGCGAAATGTGCTCGAGAAAACCTTGCAGGTTCTCGAACTCCTCCATCGAGCGCACCAGCTCTTTGAGATTGTCGAGCCGGCCGGCGGCGTCGGCCGAGCGATCCTTCTGCCACATCTCGGTATAGCCGGACTCGTCGAGGATGATCTCGGCCAGCTCGTTATGCGGCAGGCTATCGCGCTGCTTGCGCCAGCGATCGAAGGCTTCGAGCACCGCGCGCAATGCGCCGCGCGGCTTGGGCTTGAGCTCGTCGGTCTCGATGACGGCGCGGGCGGCTTCGGTGAGCGGCACGCGGCGCTTCCTGGCATGATCGTGCAAGAGCTGCACGGTGGCGTCGCCCAGGCCGCGCTTGGGCACATTGACGATGCGCTCGAAGGCGAGATCGTCGGCCGGCGAATTGACCACGCGCAGATAGGCCAGCGCGTCGCGGATTTCGGCGCGCTCGTAGAACCGCGGGCCGCCGATGACGCGATAGGGCAGCCCGAGCGTGACAAAGCGGTCCTCGAATTCACGCATCTGGAACGAGGCGCGCACCAGGATCGCCATTTCGTTGAGCGCGTGACCGCCGCGCTGCAATTGCTCGATCTCCTCGCCGATGGTGCGGGCTTCCTCCTCGGAATCCCAAGATCCCGCGACGCTGACTTTTTCGCCGAGCTCGTCGTCGGTGCGCAGCGTCTTGCCGAGCCGGCCTTCGTTGTGCGCGATGATATGCGAGGCGGCGGCGAGGATATGGCCGGTCGAGCGATAATTGCGCTCGAGCCGGATCACGGTGGCGCCGGGGAAATCGTGCTCGAAGCGCAAAATATTGTCGACCTCGGCGCCGCGCCAGCCGTAGATCGACTGGTCGTCGTCACCGACGCAGCAGATGTTTTTCGCGGCGAGCGACGGGCTCGCTTGACCACCTCCCCCTGGAGGGGGGAGGTCGGCCCGCGGCAGCGGGCCGGGTGGGGGTGACAGCGGTGCAGCAATTGCGGCTTTGCCGTCACCCCACCCCGGACCGCCTTCGGCGGTCCGACCCTCCCCCTGCAGGGGAGGGTGAGTACTTGTCGCCTGGGTAGTCCGCTGCGCCAACAGCCGCAGCCACAAATATTGCGCGACATTGGTGTCCTGATATTCGTCGACCAGGATGAATTTGAAGCGCGATTGATATTGCCGCAGCACTTCGGCGTGCTCGCGGAACAGCCGGATGCATTCGAGCAACAAATCGCCGAAATCGGCGGCGTTGAGGATTTTCAGCCGCTCCTGGAACGCCTTGTAGAGCTTCATGCCCTTGCCGTTGGCGAACACGGCGGCTTCGCCGGCCGGCACATGCTCCGGCGTCAACCCGCGATTCTTCCAGCCGTCGATCAGCATGGCCAAAACGCGCGCGGGCCACCGCTTCTCGTCGATGTTCTCGGCTTCGAGGATCTGCTTGAGCAGCCGGATCTGGTCGTCGACGTCGAGGATAGTGAAATCGGGCTTGAGCCCGACCAGCTCGGCATGGCGGCGCAGGATTCGCACGCCGATCGAATGGAACGTGCCGAGCCACGGCATGCCCTCGACCACGCCGCCGACGATCTCGCCGATGCGGTGCTTCATCTCGCGCGCCGCCTTGTTGGTGAAGGTGACGGCCAGAATATCGCCGGGCCGGGCCCGGCCGGTGGCGAGAATGTGGGCGATGCGCACCGTGAGCACGCGGGTCTTGCCGGTGCCGGCGCCGGCCAGCACCAGCACGGGACCATCCAGCGTCTCGACGGCGAGCCGCTGTTCCGCATTAAGCCCCGCGAGATACGGCGCGGGCGCCGCGGCGGCCTGCGCGCGCGCGGCAATGCCGCCGCGCAGCGGTTGCGGCGGTTCGATCTGGTCGGGAGGGCGCTTTAGTGGGTCAGCCAAAGGTTTCGATGCCACTGATTCTCACGGAGAGAAGATGGCACCTGGACGCGGCTTTTACGAGGCTTGGAAACCAGCTACTCGCCCACGATGACCTCGCCGATCAGCCCGGCGTCGTATTGGGTGAAGAACAGCCGGCCGTCGGCGAAGGCGGCGATACAGCGCGGGCCGCTCGCCGGGGTGGGAATGTCGTATTCGCCAAGCGCAACACCGTTCGATCCCATGCGGCCGATCTTGTTGGCGAAGTTCGCCGTGTACCAGAGATCACCCTCGGCATCGACGGTGACGCCACGCAACGACGCATTCCGTGTCGGCACCGGATGCTCGGTGATGTGGTTGGAGCCGTCGACGCGGCCGAGCGCGTCGGTCGAGGTCTCGACGAACCAGAGGCCGCCATCGGGATGAATGACCATGGCGCGCGGCTGGCTGTCGGGACTTGGAATCGGAATTTCGGTGACATCGCCCTCGACGGTGATGCGGCCGATGCGGTTGCCAGCGGCCTCGGTGAACCAGAGCACCCCGCCGCGCACGGCGATCGAGAGCGGTTTGCTGCCGGGCGTGATGCCGTCGCTGTATTCGGTCACGCGCCCGGCCGGCGTGATCTTGCCGATGCGGCTCGCCTCGCTCTCGGAGAACCAGACATTGCCGTCCGGGCCGAGGAACATGCCGTCCGGCCCGGCATGCGGCGTCGGCAGTGGAAACTCGGCGATCCCGCCGCGCGGCGTGATGCGGCCGATCTTGTTGGCGGCCTTTTCCGCGAACCACAGATTACCGTCGGCGCCCGTGGTAATGCCGATCGGCGTTGCGTCCTTCGCCGGTAGTGCGAATTCGGTAAACGAGGCGGTGTCGGGATCGAAGCGGCCGATCTTACCGGCGCCGCTTTCGCAAAACCACAATGCGCCGTCCGGTCCCTGCACGGCGATGTAGGGCTTGCTATCCGGGCTCGGGATCCGGTGCTCGCGGATCGTCACGCCCAAGACCTGCCTTTTCGGCGCGCGCCTGATCGATGTCATGTGTTCCCGGTCCTGCCGGGATCACGCTGGAAAAAAATCGGGCGCCTGTCAATTTGCGGAGGGCATGGCGATGTGCCGCCCGGCGCCTTCGGGGACCGGCAGGTGAGCGTGCGCAGCCGTCATGGCGGCGAGCCGCGCGGCGATGACCTCGGGGAAAACGGCGGTCTTCTTCGCGTCCATGTCGACATGCAGCGTCATGTTCTCCGACGTGGCGGAGAGCCAACCCTCATCGGCGTGGTGGAGCTGCTCGAAATAATGCAGCCGCTTGGCGTCGAAGCCGAGCAGCTGGAATGTCACACGGACCGGATCGCCGGCATGCAATTCGCGCAGATAGCGGATGTGGACCTCGGCGGTGAAGCAGGAACGCCGGCTCGCTGTTACATAGTCCAAGCCGCAACCGAGCAGCTCATAGAGCTCGTCGACCGCGCGGTCGAACAATACATTGTAATAAGCCATGTTGAGATGGCCGTTGTAGTCGATCCAGCCGGGCTCGACCTGCATCACCGAGGAGACGAAGGGCGCGGCAAAACCGGGGTCGAGATCGCGGCGACCGAGCATGATGCGACTGTTGCGATTCTTGGCGGCTCCGGCAAGCCCGGACCGGCGCGGCTTGACCTGCGCGGGCGGCGCCGCCACGCTGGGCGCAAGAACCAAGAATAAGGACACGCCATGGCGTTAGTTGAGGCAGTGCAGCGGACACCGCACGACCGCAAGGCCGCCGCCACCGTCATCGCCGCGCTCGCGGCGCGGTACGGCAATCGGCTCTCCACCTCGCCGGCGGTGCGCGAGCAGCACGCCCACACCACCTCCTGGATCGATAATCAACCGCCTGACGCGGTTGTTTTTCCGCAAAGCGGCGAGGATGTGCAGGAGGTCGTGAGACTGTGCGCGGCGCACCGTGTGCCGGTCGTCGCGTTCGGCGCCGGCACCTCGCTGGAGGGCCAAGTCAATGCGCCACGCGGCGGCATCTGCCTCGATTTCCGCGACATGAACCGCGTGCTTGCCGTCCATGCCGAGGATCTCGACTGCGTCATCGAGCCCGGCATCACCCGCAAGCAGCTCAACGAGCAACTGCGCGATCGGGGCGTATTCTTCCCGATCGACCCCGGCGCCGATGCCTCGCTCGGCGGCATGGCGGCGACGCGCGCCTCCGGCACCAATGCGGTGCGCTACGGCACCATGAAGGACAATGTGCTGGCGCTCAAAGTCGTGCTCGCCAACGGCGAAGTGATGTCGACCGCGCGCCGGGCCAAGAAATCATCGGCGGGCTACGACCTCACGCGCCTGATGGTCGGCTCGGAGGGCACGCTCGGCATCATCACCGAACTGACGCTGCGGCTGAGCGGCATTCCGGAGGCGATTGCGTCGGGCGTTTGTCCGTTTCCCTCCGTCGAAGCGGCATGCAACGCGGCCATCCTCACCATCCAGTCCGGCATTCCGGTGGCGCGGATCGAATTGGTCGACGCCCTGCAAGTGCGCGCGTGTAACGCCTATTCCAACCTCACGCTGCCGGAAACGCCGATGTTGTTTCTGGAGTTTCACGGCACCGAAGCGAGCGTTGCCGAGCAGTCGGCGCGTTTCGGCGAAATCGCCGGCGAGCTCGGCGGCGGACCGTTCGATTGGGCGACGCGCGCCGAGGACCGCACCCGGTTGTGGCAGGCGCGGCACGACGCCTATTGGGCGGCGCGCCGTTTGCGGCCCGGCACCCAGGCGCTGTCGTCCGACGTTTGCGTTCCGATCTCGCGGCTCGCGGAATGCGTCAGCGCCACCCAACGCGACGCCGCGGAAAGCCGATTTCTCGCGCCGATCGTCGGTCATGTCGGCGACGGCAACTTCCATATGTTGCTGATGGTCGATCTCAACGACGCCGACGAAATCAAGCGCGCGGAGGGTTTGCTCGAGCGCCTGGTCGAGCGGGCGCTCGCCATGGACGGCACCTGTACCGGCGAGCACGGCATCGGTCAGGGCAAGATGAAATATCTTTCGGCCGAGCACGGCGAGACGGCGCTCGCCACGATGCGCGCCATCAAGCAGGCGCTCGATCCGCTCGACATCATGAACCCCGGCAAGATCGTCAGCTTTTAGTCCGCCCGCAAGATCGAGGGGGCAGGCTGCGGCCGCAGGACAATGTCGCGCGGCGTTTGCGGGGTTTCGCCGTGATCTGCAGTCCGCGCCTGATAATGGCTGAGCACGAACAGCCGGATCGCCGACGACAGATTGCCGTGGCTGCGGTCGGTATCGATCGACGCGACCATATCCGACAAGTTCATGCCGCGGCTGATGGCGATATCCTTCAACCCTTTCCAGAATGCATCCTCGAGACTGACGCTGGTTTTGTGACCCGCGATCACGATGGAACGCTTAACAACCGGCGATTTCATTGCCCGTCTCCCGTTTCGACCCGATGCTGGTCTAGTGTGCTCTCAGCTTTGTCGCGCCGGGACCGCTCCAGGTTTCGTTCCGCCTTCGATTTTCCGTGGGCCAGCCGTTGCGCGGCGGCCTCCTGCTCGGCGTGACGCCGTTTGGCCCGTTTTCGCTCGGTGCGGAGGTTGACGACGGGGCCCATGGCGCGAAACTCGTTGATTCCGTGAGGAAGCTTGGCGGTAACCGAGTAGTCTGGCTTAAAAGCTTGTTCTGTCCGCCAGCCCTACGACGGTACGATGCCACCGGATCACAGGCCGCCGCTGTGATATTGGACACAAGATGTTGTCGCCCGCGTTTCGGTTTGCACCGATCTCTACAACTTTTGAGAGAAGAGCGCCGCGCACTACCATCATGGGTCCGGACGGGTCATGCGCGCCGGCTGCACCCACCGGTCAAAGTCCTTGCCCGAGACGAAGCCGAGCTTGATGGCCTCTTCCCGCAAGGTCGTGCCGTTGGCGTGAGCCGTCTTGGCGATTTTCGCCGCCTTGTCGTAGCCGATGTGCGGCGACAGCGCGGTGACCAGCATCAGCGAGTTGTTCATGAGCTCGCGGATGCGCGGCTCGTTGGCGCGAATTCCCACGACGCAATGTTCGGTGAATGAGTTCGCCGCATCGGCGAGGAGCCGGATCGATTGCAGCATGGCGTCGATGATGACCGGCTTGAACACGTTGAGCTCGAAATGACCTTGGCTCGCCGCCACGGTGATCGTGGTGTCGTTGCCGAACACGCGGCAGCACACCATGGTCAGCGCCTCGCATTGGGTCGGATTGACCTTGCCGGGCATGATCGAAGACCCCGGCTCGTTTTCCGGCAGGATCAATTCGCCAAAACCCGAGCGCGGGCCGGAGCCGAGAAAGCGGATATCGTTGCCGATCTTGAACAGGTCTGCGGCGAGCGCGCTGAGCGCGCCGTGAGCAAAAGCAATCGCCCCGTGCGAGGCTAGCGCCTCGAACTTGTTCGGCGCGCTGACGAAGGGCAAACCGGTGATGCCGGCGACTTTCTTGGCGAACAGCTTGCCGAATTGGCGTTTGGCATTGAGCCCGGTCCCGACTGCGGTGCCGCCCTGCGCCAAGGGATAAAGCTCCTTCAAGCCGAGCTTGACGCGGGCAATGCCGGAGGTGATTTGCGCGGCATAGCCGGAAAATTCCTGGCCGAGCGTGAGCGGCGTCGCGTCCTGGGTGTGGGTCCGTCCGATCTTGACGATCGAGCGAAACTCCTTGGTCTTGGCTCTGAGCGCCGCCTGCAAATTGGCGAGCGCGGGAAAGAGCCGGTCCGAGATTTCCTGCGCGGCCGCGATATGCATCGCCGTGGGGAAACAATCGTTCGATGACTGGCTCATATTGACGTGATCGTTCGGATGTATCGGCGATTTTGCGCCGAGCTGGCCGCCGAGCATTTCGTTGGCACGATTGGCGATCACCTCATTGACGTTCATGTTGGTCTGAGTGCCCGAGCCGGTCTGATAGACCGACAGCGGGAAATGATCGTCGAGCTTGCCGTCGATGATTTCCTGCGCCGCCTGCACGATCGCCTTGGCGCGCCGCGCGTCGAGCAAGCCGAGCCCGAGATTGACTTCGGCCGCGGCACACTTGACCAGCGCCAGCGCGCGGATCAGCGGGCGCGGCATGCGTTCGTCGCCGATGCGGAAATTGTTGCGTGAGCGCTCGGTCTGCGCGCCCCAATAACGGTCGGCGGCGACTTCGATCGGTCCAAACGAGTCGGTTTCGGTGCGGGTTTTCATACCGGACATCAGCGATCAGGCATCAGGGATCAGGAAACAGCAGATACCTGAAAATCTCACTTCTTCCTGAACCGATCCAGCCGCACGACCTCGCCGCGCATGCCACCGTCCGGCGGGGATCGCGGCTCCGCCGACTCGTCGGCTGAAGGCGCGGGCAAGGCATCGCGGTTGCTCGGTTCCGTGGACACTTCTTTCACAGGCACCACCGAAATCTGGGGCGGCTTGGCGTCGGCACCGCGCTCGCTCGCCGTCCCGGCTTCGATCGTTTCGAACTGAAATCCGAATTGCACCGCCGGGTCGTAGAACGCCGTGACGGCGTCGAACGGTATCTTCAGCAGTTCCGGGGCGCCGCCGAACGACAGTCCGACTTCGAAGGCGTCGTCGCCGACATCGAGATCCCAGAATTGATGCTGCAAAACGATGGTCATCGTTTCCGGATATTGCGTGCGCATGCGGTCCGAAAGCCGCACGCCCGGGGCGCCTGTCGCAAAGGTGATCTTGAAATGATGCTCGCCGGGCAGGCCTTTTTTAGCCACGTCGGCGAGCACAGTGCGCACCACGCCGCGCAAAGCTTCTTGCGCCAAGATGTCGTAGCGGATGTGGTCTGTAGCCATCAGGGGTCAGGTATCAGGTATCAGGTGTCAGGAATCAGGCAATGCGATCAAATGACAGATAAGCCGTGAATCATAGGGGTCCAGATGGCGCTGTCCCCTGATCCCTGATTACCGATGCCTGAATTCCTGGAAAGTGGCGGCTCTGGAAAGTGGAGGCTTCTGTTGCCAGGTGCCTCCGAACCCCGCCTGACGGAGCTTAACCCGCCAGGACTTCAAATCGGTCTTTCACGCTGCGTTACGCAGCGAGAGCAACCGGAGCATAGTTGTCATTGGCAACTATGGAATTGGCCCGATAACGGCGGAACCATGCCGAGCAAAAGCACGCCCTTTACGCCCTCGTCGATCCTATTTCGACCCCGTAATGGTGGAGTCGCCGGGTACCGCCCCCGGGTCCGAAAGGTTTATTACAACGGCCGTTTATCGCCATAGCCGGCTTGCGCCGGCACCAAGGAATATAGGCGCAAAAGGTTGCCGAAAAAAGAGTACGAAAGCAGCCCAAATGAAGCTCATTTCCGGCGGACAGACAGGAGTCGACCGCGCGGCGCTCGATGTGGCGGTCGAGCGGGGCATCGCCTATGGCGGCTGGTGTCCGCAGGGCGGCTGGGCCGAGGATTTCCCGGTGCCGCCGGGTCTCTTGGCGAAATATCCGAACCTGACCGAGACCCCGCTTGCGGACCCGGCACAGCGCACGGACTGGAACGTCCGCGACGCCGATGCCTGCATGATCGTGACCGGCGCCGGCGGCCTGGATGTCTCCGCAGGCACGAAGCTCGGGCGCGAACTTGCGCACGGGTACCGCAAGCCGGTCCTGATGGTGAGCCTTGGCGCGCCGGACGCCCTCAAGCACGCGACGCTTTGGCTCCGCGTGCAATGCGGCAGATACCCCGCCGGGCTCACGCTCGCCATCGGCGGACCGCGCGAGAGCGAGGCGCCGGGTATCTACGCCGCCGCCACCACATTCCTTCGCGCGTTGCTCGACTAGGCTCCCGCTGCATCGCCCACATGCGCAAACCGTCTGGCTGCGCAAACCATCTGGCTGCGGAAGCCAACGGGCGCTAAACAAATTTCATGAACTCAGCGCCGATTCCCAGCTCCACGGAACCGCCTGCAGCGAACCCTCCGCCCTCGCCTGCCCCGCAGATCCAGCCGACGCTTTGGGAACTGTTCGCCGCATTTGCCACGATTTCGCTGTCCGGCTTTGGCGGCGTGCTGGCGTGGTCGCGGCGCATGATGGTGGAGGAGCGCAAATGGCTCACACCGGAGCAATTCAACGAGGCCTACGCGCTGTGCGCCATCCTGCCCGGAGGAAACATTCTCAACTTCTCGGTGATTTTCGGCTCGCGCTTCCGCGGCCCGGCGGGCGCTCTGGTTGCGATTGCCGGCCTGATGGGTCCGCCGTTGCTGCTGGTCATGATCATCGGCGCGATCTACGCGCATTACGGTGACGTGCCGGCGCTGCGCCGGATGCTGACCGGCGTCGCTTGCGCGGCGGCGGGCCTGATGATGGCGACCGTCGCCAAGATGATGCGGCCGCTGTTTCGCAATCGCGCCGTCATCGGGCCGGTCATCGCACTGGCGACCTTCGTTTCCATCGGGCTGATGCACTGGCCGTTGCCGCTGGTGCTGGCGGTGATTGTGCCGGTGAGCATCGGCATCGCCTGGGTGCGGATATGAAGACCGACGGCGGCACGCTTCTAACGCTTGCGAGTTTTTTCGCGGTGCTGTCGCTGTTCGCGATCGGCGGCGGCAATTCCGCCGTGCCGGAAATGCATCGCTTTTCGGTCGACGTGCAGCACTGGCTGACCGACCGGCAATTCGCCGACACTTTCGCGCTGGCGCAGCTCACACCTGGGCCGAACCTCATCATCGTGACCTTGATCGGCTATCACGTCGCCGGCGTGTTGGGTGCGCTGGTCACGACGCTCGCGATGTGCGGGCCGAGCGGCGTGTTCGCGTTCTTCGTCGGCCGCGCTTCCGACCGTTTCAAGGGAGCGTCCTGGCATGGCGCCGTGAGCCGCGGGCTCGTCCCGGTAACGCTGGGGCTGACGGCTTCGAGCGCCATCGTGATCGCGACCACGGCCGACTACGGCTGGGTCGCGGCGGCGATTACCGCCGGCACCGCGCTGACCGCCTATTTCATGCGCGTTCACCCGCTATGGGCCTTTGCCGTCGCCGCGCTGCTCGGGTTGAGCGGGCTGATCTGAGCGGTTAAACGATCTTGCGTGCGCTTCGTGCGGCCCTCATTTGAAGATAGACTTGCAGCCGAGTCGGCCGCCAAACGAAGAACCCGATGCGCCAATATCTCGACCTGATGGAACGCGTGCTCGCCGAGGGCGTCGAAAAGTGCGACCGCACCGGCATCGGCACGCGCTCGATCTTCGGGCATCAAATGCGCTTCGACTTGCAGCGCGGCTTTCCGCTGATCACGACCAAGAAGCTGCACGTCAAATCGATCGTCTATGAATTGCTGTGGTTTTTGCGCGGCGACACCAACGTCAAATATCTCAACGACCATGGCGTCACGATCTGGAACGAATGGGCCGACGAGAACGGCGACCTCGGGCCGGTTTACGGCCGGCAGTGGCGGTCATGGCCGACGCCGGGCGGCGGCGCGATCGATCAATTGGCCAACGTCGTTGCCGATATCCGCCGCAATCCAAACTCGCGCCGGCTGATCGTGACCGCCTGGAACCCGGCGGAGATCGAAGGCATGGCGCTGCCGCCGTGCCATTGCTTGTTTCAGTTCAACGTCGCGGATGGAGCGCTGTCGTGCCAGCTCTATCAGCGCTCGGCCGACGTTTTCCTCGGCGTGCCGTTTAACATTGCCTCCTACGCGCTGCTGACGATCGCGGTCGCGCAAGTGACCGGACTTAAGCCCGGAACATTCATCCATAGCCTCGGCGACGCGCATCTTTATCTCAATCATCTCGAACAGGCGCGGCTGCAGCTGACGCGTCAGCCAAAGCCTCTGCCGACACTGCGCATGAACCCTGGCGCAAAAGATTTGTTCGCGCTCGGCTACGAAGATTTCGTGCTCGAAGGCTACGATCCGCATCCGCACATCAAGGCCGCGGTGGCGGTGTAAGCATGGATATCGTCCTGCTCGCCGCCGTTGCCGAGAATGGCGTCATCGGCCGCGGCAATGCGCTGCCGTGGCGGCTCAAATCGGACATGCAGCATTTCCACGCACTCACCATGGGCAGGCCGGTGGTGATGGGACGCAAAACGTATCTGTCGATCGGCAAGCCGCTCAACGGCCGCACCACGATTGTGGTCAGCCGCGATCGTGCCTTCGCCGCGCCGGGCATCGTGGTTGCGCCAAGTCTCGATGCGGCTTTGGCGGCGGCACGTGGCGATGCGTCGCGGCGGAATTGCGACTCCATCGTCGTCGCCGGCGGCGCCGACATTTATGCGCAGGCACTGCCGGCGGCTACGCAGCTCGCCATCACCGAAGTTCATACCCGGGTCGAAGGTGACACGCGCTTCCCGGCCATCGATCCGAAAGCTTGGCGTGAAATCGCCCGTTGCGAGCAAAAACCCACAGCCGACGACGAAGTTGCCTTCGCTTTCGTGACTTACAAACGCGCCAGAGACGCGGCATAGCGCCTCAGCGCGGCCTAACTGCGCGTTGTAAGGGGCGGTCCCCTACCCTATAACCCCCGGCAACCAGGCCGGCCCAAAGGCTGGCCGTGAGGGAGAGTAGTAATGCCGTGGAGCAACCAATCCGGCGGCGGCGGTCCCTGGGGTTCGGGCCCACGCGGACCGTGGGGCTCGGGGCCGCAACAACCGGGAGGCTCGAGGCCGCCCGATCTCGAGGAATTCCTGCGCCGGAGCCAGGACAAGTTGCGTAGCTGGCTGCCGGGCAATCTGGGCGGCCGCGGCATTGCGCTGATCGCGCTCATTGCAGTTGCGTTATGGGGCTTTTCCGGTTTCTTCCGCGTCGAGCCCGATGAGCTCGGCGTCGTGTTGCGATTCGGAAAGTTTGTGCGCGAAGCGCAGCCCGGCCTTAATTATCATCTGCCTTATCCGATCGAGGCCGCGCTCACTCCGCAAGCGCTTCGCGTCAACAAGATCGACATCGGCTTCGACACGCGCCGCGGCACGACCATGCGCGATGTACCGGAAGAAAGCCTGATGCTCACCGGCGACGAGAACATCGTCGACGTCGATTTTTCGGTGTTGTGGAAGGTGATGCCGACCAGCGTCGGCGATTACCTCTTCAACGTCCAGAATCCCGAAGCCACCGTGAAGGCGGTGGCCGAAAGCGCCATGCGCGAGGTGATCGGACAATCGAACATCCAGCCTATCCTCACCGGCGCGCGGCAAAATATCGAGACGGCGGTGCAGGCGCTGCTGCAGAAGACCCTCGACAGTTACGGCGCCGGCATCCAGGTGCAGCAGGTCCAGCTTCAGAAAGTCGACCCGCCCGCCCAGGTCATCGACTCCTTCCGCGACGTGCAGGCGGCGCGCTCCGATCTCGAGCGCTTGCAGAACGAGGCCGAGACTTATGCCAATCGCGTGGTGCCGGAGGCGAAGGGCCGCGCCTCGCGGATCATCCAGGACGCCGAAGCCTATCGCCAGCAGACTGTCGCCGATGCCAACGGCCAGACCTCGCGGTTCCTGCAAATCTACGATCAGTACAAAAAGGCGCCCGACGTGACCCGCGAGCGCATGTATCTCGAAACCATGGAACACATCCTCGGCGCCGCCGATAAGACGATCATCGATACCGGCCCGGCCGCCGGACCCGGCGTCGTGCCGTATCTGCCGCTCAACAGCCTCCCGCAGACGCCCCAGGCGCCAACGGGAGACAAGCCATGAAGCTCGGCCTGGTTGGCGGCGCGACCGCCGTTCTGCTCCTGCTGGCGGTAATCATCGGCTACAGCACCTTTTTCACCGTGTACCAGACCAGACAAGCCCTGGTGGTCCGGCTCGGCAATCCCGTGCGCGTCATCACCGAGCCCGGGCTCAACATGAAAGTGCCGTTCATCGACAGCGTGATCTATATCGACAAACGCATTCTCACCATCGAACAGCCGGCGCAGGAAGTGATTGCCTCAAGCGGGGACAATACGAATACGGGTGCTGGTCAAGCCGGAGAGCGGCTCGTGGTTGACGCCTTCGCGCGCTACCGCATCACGGATCCGCTCAAGTTTTATCAGACTGTCGGTCCGGACGGCGCCAGTTCGCAGCTCGCAATCCTGCTCAATTCGACGCTGCGAAGCGTGCTCGGAGAGGCAACGCTGACAGACGTGGTGCGCAACAAGCGCGAGGAACTCATGGCGCGGATGCGCGATCAGCTCGATCACGACGCGCAGCCGTTCGGCATTCACGTCGTCGACGTGCGCATCCGCCGCGCCGACCTGCCGGAGCAGAACAGCGAGGCGGTCTACCACCGCATGCAGACGGAGCGTCAGCGTGAGGCGGCCGAGTTCCGCGCCCAGGGCAGCCAGAAGAGCCAGGCAATCCGCGCCAAGGCCGATCGCGACGTAACGGTGATCGTAGCCGACGCCAATCAGCAGTCCGAGCAAGTCCGCGGCCAAGGCGACGCCGAGCGCAATCGTATCTTCGCCGAGGCCTTCGGCCAGGATCCGGATTTTTTCGCCTTCTACCGTTCCATGCAGGCCTACGAAAGAAGCATGCCGCAATCCAATACGCGTCTGGTGCTGCGGCCGGATACGGATTTCTTCCGCTATTTCGCCGATCCGTCAGGCAAGATGCCGGCGGGCGGCGCGGCCGTATCGACTGCTCCGGCAGCGCCGGCCGCGTCGGCGACGCCTAATCCGGCGCACGCCAGCAGCGCGACGAAATAGAGCGGCCGAGCGGAGCGCAGCGGATCGCGCCGATGTTGGATTTCCTTGCCGCGCTTGGCTTGTTCTTCGCCATCGAGGGCATTTTTCTCGCGGCGTTCCCCGCGGGCGCCAAACGCACCATGGCAACCGTGCTCGAAATGCCGGATGGACCCTTGCGCGTCGCCGGCATCATCTCGGCGGTGGTCGGTGTGCTGATCGTGTGGCTGGTGCGCGGCTGAACCACGACGCGGGCCGCGTTTCCGCCCCAATCCGACCGCCAATTACCAGCCGAGTTATGGCCTTGCGTCGTAAGCGGGACGGAGGCACTTTGCCGGTGAGTTTTTCCCCATGAGTCGAATGATGAGCCGAATGCCAGGAACGCTGACGTCCATCTCTGGCCGCTGTTCCGCCAGCCGTCTCTCCCGCTTCGTGCACCACGGCGCGGCGATCGCCGCCCTCGTTGCGGCGACCATCATCTTGCCGGCGCGGCCTGCCGCGGCGCGGGGGCCCGAGAACATCGCGGACGTCGCCGAACAAGTGATCGATGCCGTGGTCAACATCTCGACGTCGCAAAAGGTCGATCCGCGCGTCGCCGACCTGCCCGATCTGCCGCCCGGCTCGCCGATGGAGGATTTTTTCAACCAGTTCTTCAAAAACCATCACGGCCAGGGCGGCCAGGGTGGTGACGATTCCGATCAGACGCCGCGCCGCATCAACTCGCTGGGCTCCGGCTTCATCATCGATCCGGCCGGCTTTGTCGTTACCAACAATCACGTGATCGCCGACGCCGACGAGATCAATGTCATCCTCAACGACGGCACCAAGCTCAAAGCCGATCTGGTCGGCAAGGATACCAAGAGCGATCTTGCGCTGTTGCGCGTGCATACCGACAAGCCGCTCAAGGCCGTGAAGTTCGGCGATTCCAATAAACTGCGTCTCGGCGAATGGGTCATCGCCATCGGCAATCCGTTCAGCCTCGGCGGCACGGTGACCGCCGGCATCGTCTCGGCGCGCGACCGCGACATCAATTCGGGGCCCTACGACAATTACATTCAGACCGACGCCGCCATCAATCGCGGCAATTCCGGCGGACCGCTGTTCAACCTCGACGGTGAAGTCATCGGGATCAACACCGCGATCATTTCGCCGTCGGGCGGCTCGATCGGTATCGGCTTTGCCGTGCCGTCTGACACCGCGATGCCGGTTATCGATCAACTGCGCCAATACGGCGAGGCCCGCCGCGGCTGGCTCGGCGTGCGCATCCAGCAGGTCACCGACGATATCGCCGACAGTCTGAGCATCAAGCCGCCGCGCGGCGCGCTCGTTGCCGGCATCGACGACAAGGGGCCGACCAAACCGGCGGGCATCGAAGCGGGCGATGTCATCATCACCTTCGACGGTCATGACATCAAGGAAATGCACGACCTGCCGCGCACCGTGGCCGACACCCCGGTCGGCAAGGTCGTCGACGTCATCGTCATCCGCAAGGGTAAGGAAGAAACCCACAAGGTCACGGTCGGCCGACTTCAAGACACCGAGAAGGTTGCCGATGCCGGTGCCGGCAAGGATGCCGCGCCGCCCAAGAAATCTGTCGTGCAGAAGACTCTGGGTCTCGAGCTTGCCGGGATCACCGACGACCTGCGCAAGAAATTCAAGCTCAGGGACGATATCAAGGGCGTCCTGGTCACGGGCGTCGACCAGAGCGTGGCGACGGCCGATCCCGACAAGCGGCTTGCGCCCGGCGACGTCATTGTCGAGGTGCAATACGAGAGCGTCGGCACTCCGGACGACCTGCAAAAGCGGGTCGGCGATCTAAAATCGCAAGGCAAAAAAGTCGCCGTCCTTCTGGTTTCCAATGCGAACGGCGAGACGCGGTTCGTAGCGTTGAACCTGCAATAAGCTTGGCTCAATCCAAGACGTGGCTGACCACGCCGTCGGCAAGTTTTGGCTCGAACCAAGTCGATTTCGGCGGCATGATCGCGCCGGCGTCGGCGACCGCCATCAGATCGCTCATCTGCGTCGGGTAAAGCGCGAACGCAGCCGCCATGTCGCCGGATGATACGCGCCGTTCAAGCTCGGCGAGCCCGCGGCCGCCGCCGACAAAGTCGATGCGCTTGTCGGTGCGCGGATCGGTGATGCCGAAAATCGGCTCGATGATGTTGCGCGTGAGAAGCGTAATCGGCAGCCGGCCGATCGGATCGCCAGACCGCGCGGCTTTGGCCGCCGCGCCGAAACCCGACCGGAGACGATACCAGCGCCCTGCCAGATACATGCCGAGCTCGGCCGTAGCGGTCGGCGGCACGGGTTGGTCGCTTGGCTCGACCTCGTAGCGTTGCCGCAATTCGGCCAATAGCGCATCGGCCGTGCGTCCGTTCAAGTCCCGCAGCACGCGATTGTAATCGAGGATCGTCATCTCGTTCTGCGGAAACAGCACCGAAAGAAAATAGCCGTGGGAGCCTTCGCCCCCGCCGCGCGCTTGCGCCACGCGCGCGGCCGCGGCCGAACGGTGATGACCGTCGGCGATGTAGAGCGCGGGCAAAGCGTCGACGGCGCGCGTGATGTCGGAGATTTTTGCGTCATCGCCGACGACCCAGAGCTGGTGGCGCACGCCGTCGTCGGCAGTCACGTCGAACTCCGGCTCGCCGGTCGCGGCCTCCGCGAGCATCGCGTCGATCCGCGGGGCGGTTGGATAGGCCATCATGACCGGCCCGGTCTGCGCGTTAACCGCCTCGATCTGGCGCACGCGGTCGTCTTCCTTGGCCGGCGTCGTGTGCTCGTGCTTGCGGACGCGGTTGGTGGCGTAGTCGGCCAGCGACGCGATGGCGGCGAGCCCGGTTTCGACATGACCGCGCCACGTCAGCCGGTAGACATAGTAGCAGGGCTCGGCGTCGCGCATGAGAACGCCGGCATCGATCATGCGCTTGAGATTCTCGGCGGCCTTGGCGTAGACCGCGCGGTCATACGGATCTGTCGCCGGAGGAAGATCGATCTCGGCCTTCGAAACGTGGAGAAAGCTCCACGGCTTGCCCTTGGCGCGCTCGCGCGCTTCCGCGCTGGAGAGCACGTCATAAGGCGGGGCGAGCACTTCGGCGGCGCGTCCAGACGCCGGCCGCAAGGCGCGAAAGGGTTTTATCAAAGTCACGTCGTGCCTCTGGTATTATGTATCGATCGAGCGGGTTCTGCCGCGTTCGGGTTTTCAATCAGCGCAAAAACGCATTAGGTCAACCCCGTGAGCGCTACAGACATCATCCTGATCGCAGGCCCGACCGCGAGCGGCAAGTCGGCCTTGGCGCTGGAGCTCGCCGCAGCGCTCGGCGGCACGATCATCAATGCCGATTCCATGCAGGTCTATCGCGACTTACGCATCATCACAGCGCGGCCGGCGCCCGAAGAGGAGGCCAGCGCGCCGCATCGGCTCTACGGCCACGTCGACGCCGCGGAGAATTATTCCGTAGGCCGCTGGCGCGTCGACGCCGCCGAGGCCCTCGCGGCGGCGAAACAAGAATCGCTGCCGGCGATCCTCGTCGGCGGTACCGGGCTTTACTTCAATACGCTCACGCGCGGGCTTGCCGCCGTGCCGCCGATCCCGGCCGCGATCCGTGACGCGGTGCGGGCTCGCCTTGCCAGCGAAGGCGTCGCCGCACTGCATGCCGAGCTCAGCGCGCGCGACGCCGCCGGTGCGGCGCGCTTGATGCCCGGCGACCGCGCTCGCGTCACCCGCGCGCTCGAAGTGGTGCTGGCGACCGGACGTCCGCTCCTGGACTGGCACGAGGACAACACGCCGGCGAGCGTCGATCTTGCCCGCGCGGCCAAGATCTTCCTCATGCCCGATCGCGAGGAACTGTTCCGCCGCATCGATGCACGGTTCGACGCCATGATTGCAGCGGGCGCACTGGACGAGGTCAGCGTACTTGCGACGCGCAATCTCGATCCCAACCTGCCGGCGATGAAGGCGCACGGTGTGCCGTGGCTGATCCGTCATCTCCGGCGCGAGATCGCGCTTGCGGAAGCTGTGGAGCACGCCAAACTGGAAACCCGCCAATACACCAAGCGGCAGGCAACCTGGTTCCGCAATCAGCTTCCGGAATTCGAATGGGCCGAGCCTCGCAGTGCGCACGCCGCGGTCGAAGCGCAGTTGCGGACGTTATCGGGGTGAAGGTTTAGCTCCCTCGTCACCTCCATGCTTGACCCGCCGTCGCTCACGAATCTCGATTTGCGATTATACGTCCCAGGACAAACGTCTCGGAATAAGGACAGCACTGCCTATTGCCGCCTTCGGCGCGTTCCAGAATATGGAATGAAGAAGCAATCGCTGATGATTATTATTTTAATTCGTCGACAGCACATTCATTTCGCTTCCTACATGGTTGCAGAATTGCCATGCTGATCGACCTAGCTTCACGACCAATTCCTTCGCAACAGCGATAGGCGGGGTCGGCTATTCTCCGACCTTGACACTTTTGTTTTATGGGTTGGGTGGCGTGGCTTCTGTACAAGATCGATATTCGGTAGGTACGAGTTCGCCGTTGGCGGGGAAACCTCGGTACGATCGGTATCGCAAGTGAGACCCGTACCGGTTGGGATGCCGGGGTATCTTGGAGTTTCAATCCCAATTGGGACCTCTGGTTCGAGTATGACTACATGAACTTCGGGAGAAACAACGTGTTTTTCACCGGCACGGGCGCTGCTACTGGTTTGCCCGAGATACTTTCTATTAATCAGAGGGTGCAGACGCTGCTCGTCGGGGTTGACTACCGTTTCGGCGGCGCAAGATGATCGCCCCCGCGGGCTGGCCGATGCCGCGCCCGAAATGTCAGCGCGTATTTTTTATCGTTCGGCGGCTTGCCGGCGAGTGCGCGCTGGGCGAGCGCCGTCGCGGATGGGCATATTGCGATTGAGGACGAAGCGGGATTTAGGGTGGTCGCGCCCCAATGAAGTTCCCCTACCCCGGAACCTGTCGGCGCTGCTGCTAGTTGCTAAATTTGTAATTCAGTCCGAAGCGAACGACGTGAAAATCCACTCGGCTATAACCCGCCGTGAACGAAGACGGAATGAACCCTTCGCCATTCACCGCAACAACATCGACATTCTTGGCGCTGCCTAGATTCACATAGAGATATTCTGCCTTGAGGCTGACGTTATCCCAAACCGCATATTCGCCGCCGCCACCCGCTGTCCAACCGAAGGCGGCGCCGGAGCTGCTGCCCAAAAAGCAATCAGGACCGTTAGCGTCGCAACTAAAAGCGTGAGTTGCTCCATTCACGGCATTGGGAGGGATAGAGTTTAGCGCGACGTTTCGATCGACTTTGCCATAAGCCGGCGCGAAAGTCCTGTGAAGGCCTACGAAGGAATAATTTTAGATAATAGGAACATCGGTCGACTTTGCGAAACGGAGCCGTCGCAGGTTTGGGTCTTATCAATTCCGCGGGACAGAATTGCTAGCCTCGCGCCAAATGTCGCTTCCTTCGCAGGAACCCGCTTGAGCGACGACTCGTCCCTTCGGTTGTTGTTTGGATATTTGGAAGGGACACTTGCGCTCGGTCGCGGCGATCACCGGGCGGCTCAGCTCTTCGGCAGCCATCTTGTCGATGTGATTGCTCTCGCGCTCGGCGGCGAGGGCGATATACACGGACTGCAGGAGCAACGCGGAGTGCGCGCCGCACGGCTTGCCGCGATTTTCCGGACGATCTCAGATCAACTCGCCAATCGCAACCTAAGTGCGGCTACCGTCGCCGCAAAACTTGGCATCACGCCGCGTTATGTTCATGTCCTGCTTGAACAATCCGGTCAAACCTTCTCGCAATACGTCGTGCAGAAGCGCCTTGAAAAGGCGGGGAAACTCCTGGCTGACGACGAAGGTCAAGATCGAAAGATCGCCGACATCGCCCTTGAAGTAGGTTTCGCCGACCTTTCCCATTTCAACCGCGCGTTCCGCCGCCATTTCGGAGACACTCCTTCCGGCGTGCGGGCAAATAGCGCTAAGCGCCGTATTTAGAATTGAATATGTCGGAGTGAGTATCAAGCGTCGGATTTCATCCCCTAATGCGTCACATATTGCAGTCCCGCCGTATACGCCGCGCCGCCGAGCACGCAGGGTATGCCCAATTCGATTTGGCCCGTCGCGGCGGCGACGACGCAACCCATCGACAGGGCGCCCTGGCCGACCTGGCCCCAGCCTGAGAGTTCGCGTTTCGAATTCGGACCCTTCTCTTTGAGCTCTTCGATCGCGGCCAGCGATTCCTGGCGCATGTGCACGGTGTCGACGGTGTCCGCCGTCTCGATGACGTCGTTGAGCACCACCGCCACATCCTTGGGCTGGCTTTTGACCGACCATTTCAACATCGCCAAGAGCTCGGTATCGCGCACGGCATTGCTGGCCAGCGTGAACTTGGCGGCGCTGCCGGTGGTGAGATTGTCGACACTCTCATGGTCGTTGGAAAGCGGCAGGAGTTTTATCACGCGCCCGATCGGCTTATAATCCCCAGTCGCCAGGTAATATCCCCACAGCACATCGATCAGCTCCGGAGTCGGCGCGAGCGCCACCTTTTTCTGATGCTCCTTGTCGATGTGCAGCGTCGCTTCGATCTTGTCGAGCATGCCTGGCTTGGTGGGCTGATAGTCGATCTGATCGAGCGTCGGCAGCTTGCCGTCGAGATACTTGTCGATCATGGCGCGGCGTGTCGGCATGCGATCGACGAAGGTGGCGAGCTCTTCCTTCCAATCCGGCAGACCGGAATAGGCGATGGCGCGCACCAAGACCCAATGATCGGCCGGGTCGATCGACAGCATTTTGGCAACGAGGACTTCGGCGCCGGCCGGATTGCCGCCAAGCACCCCGGCGATGAAGCCGATATAGGCGCCCGAACTCTCGGCATCTTTGAAGGCTTGCATCCCGCTCAGCGCGCGCACGACCGTGGGCAATTCTTCCGGCTCGGGTTTGTGCCGATATTCGTTGATCCATCTCAGGATTGCGTCGGTTGAATTGAGCGACCGGCCCGGCGGCGCGGCTGCCGCGGCCGGCGCCGCCAGCGCGACGAGAACAGCGAGTGCAGCGACAAGGCCGGCGGCGCCAAGGCGCAAACGGCCGGCAACAAAACCATTTCCCGCGACCATGTCCCCTCCAGCACAGAAAACCGGCAGCGCGTGATCGGAGATTTCAGAACGCGCACGCCACCCCATGCGGTAATTGAGCAACACGCCGGGGAAAATTAAGGGCGGTCCCCGTGCGGAATCGCGGCCGAGATGTGACTCTTAACAGCGGTTAACGATTGCGATTTACCGCGCCGTTACGATTTCAAACGCTAGTTTGAAGATCGCTGCGGGCTGGAAAGCCCCCTTCCCGCCGCATTTGGCTTGACCCAAGCGGCCACAATGCTTATAAATAGACACCGGAGAATGAAGGACACGCACGTGCGAACTTTACTTTCGCTGATCCTCGTATCGAAGCGCACCGCCGCGGGTGGATGATCCCACCTGCGAAACGTGGCGGTGCGCAATCCAGGGGCCCTTGAGAGCCCCTTTTTTATTACCCGAATGCGTTCCCCTCCCTTCCCTCCCCCGCAAGCGGGCGAGGTGGGTGGGGGGCTCGAAAATCGGAGCGAGCGATGACTGAAATGACCGGCGCCGAAATGGTGATCGAGGCACTCGCCGATCAGGGCGTGGAGCACATCTTCGGCTATCCCGGCGGCGCGGTGCTTCCGATCTATGACGCGTTGTTCCAGTCGCAGGACAGGGTTCGCCATATCCTGGTGCGGCACGAGCAAGGCGCGGTACACGCCGCCGAAGGCTACGCGCGCTCGACCGGCAAAGTCGGCTGCGTGCTGGTGACGTCGGGGCCTGGAGCGACCAATGCCGTCACCGGGCTCACGGATGCGCTGTGCGATTCGATTCCGCTGGTCGTCCTCACCGGGCAGGTGCCGACGCATCTCATCGGCAACGATGCGTTCCAGGAATGCGATACCGTCGGCATCACGCGGCCGTGCACCAAATACAATTATCTGGTGAAGAACATTGCCGATCTGCCGAGCGCGCTGCATGAGGCGTTCCACATCGCGTCAAGCGGCCGGCCGGGCCCGGTCGTGGTCGATATCCCCAAAGATATCCAGTTCGCCAAGGGCACCTACAGCAGGCCGAAGGAATTCCAGCACAAAGGCTATCGGCCGAAGGTCCAGGGCGACCCCGACAAGATCAAACAAGCGGTCGAGATGATGGCGGCCGCGAAGAAGCCGCTGTTCTATACCGGCGGAGGCGTGATCAATTCCGGGCGCAAGGCGTCGGAGCTGCTGCGCGAACTCGTCAAGGTCACCGGCTTTCCCATCACCTCGACCTTGATGGGGCTCGGCGCCTTTCCGGCCGCCGAGCCGCAGTGGCTCGGCATGCTCGGCATGCACGGCACCTGGGAAGCGAACTGGGCGATGCACGATTGCGATCTGATGATCTGCATCGGCGCGCGTTTCGACGACCGCATCACCGGGCGGCTCGATGCCTTCTCCCCCGGTTCGAAAAAAATCCACGTCGATATCGACCCGTCGTCGATCAATAAGAACGTCAAGGTCGACCTTCCCATCGTCGGCGATTGCGCGCATGTGCTCGAGGAGATGGTGCGGCTGTTTCGCGCGAGCGCGACCAAGCCGGACAAGAAGGCTTTGGCAACGTGGTGGGATCATATCGCGAAGTGGCGCGCGAAGAAGTCGCTCGCCTTCCACAACTCGAAGGACATCATCAAACCGCAATACGCCATCCAGCGGCTGTTCGAGCTGACCAAGGATCGCGACACCTACATCACGACCGAAGTCGGCCAGCACCAGATGTGGGCGGCGCAATTCTATCAGTTTCAGGAGCCGAACCGCTGGATGACGTCAGGCGGTCTCGGCACCATGGGCTATGGCCTGCCCGCTTCGGTCGGCGTGCAGCTTGCGCATCCCAATTCGCTGGTCATCGACATTGCCGGCGAAGCGTCCGTGCTGATGACGATGCAGGAAATGTCGACGGCGGCGCAGTACGATTTGCCGATCAAGATCTTCATCCTCAACAACCGCTACATGGGCATGGTCCGGCAGTGGCAGGAATTGCTGCACGGCGGACGCTACTCGCATTCCTATTCGGAGGCCCTGCCCGACTTCGTCAAGCTCGCGGACGCTTATCATGCGCATGGCATCCGCTGCGAGCGCCCGGATGAACTCGACGATAAAATTCGCGAAATGATCGAGGTGAAGAAGCCGGTGATCTTCGACTGCGTGGTCGATCCGGCGGAAAACTGCTTCCCGATGATTCCGTCGGGGCGCGCCCACAACGAAATGCTGCTTGGCGATGCCGCCGTCAAAATCGAGGACGCCATCACCGAAGAAGGCAAGATGCTGGTGTAATCCCCTCTCCCGTTCCGGGAGAGGGCGGCGAGCGCAGCGAGCCGGGTGAGGTCCGCGGCGCCGACGAAGCTAAGCCCTCACCGGTCCCGCGCTGCGCTCGGGACCACCCTCTTCCGGACCGGGAGAGGGTTTGACGGAGGAAGCCGCGTGAACACGACCACTCATTATCCCGCCGCCGGCGCAAGCGAGCGCGTCGAAACCCGCACCTTGTGCGTCCTGGTCGACAACGAGCCCGGCGTTCTGGCGCGCGTCATCGGCCTGTTCGCCGGCCGCGGCTATAACATCGACTCGCTCACGGTGTCGGAAACCGAGCACCAGAAGCATCTATCGCGCATCACCATCGTCACGCGTGGCACGCCGATGGTGCTGGAACAGATCAAAAATCAGCTCGACCGGCTGGTACCGGTGCACCGCGTCATCGATTTGACAAGCACCGGACCCGCGATCGCGCGCGAGCTCGCCATGGTCAAAGTGCGCGGCACCGGCGATCTGCGCATGGAGGCGCTCCGCCTCGCCGACGCCTTCCGCGCCCGCGTCATCGACGCCAGCACCGAGAGCTTCGTGTTCGAGATCACCGGCGCCTCCGACAAGATCGAGAGCTTCATCAATCTGATGCTGCCGGTCGGCCTGGTCGAAGTCTCGCGCACCGGCGTAGTCGCAATCGCGCGCGGGCCAGAGGGGATGTAGAACGTCATAAATTAGATTGGGATTTTAACAACCGTACGGTTATGCCGTACGATGAATTATGCGCATCCGAAGCTTCCGGCATAAGGGTCTAAGGCGCCTCTATGAAACTGGCTCCCGCCGCGGCATTCGGTCCGATCTAGTGGAAAAAGTTGAAGATATTCTGCATGCCATCGAGCAAGCGCGTCGTGTCGAACAGTGGGACTTTTCCGGGATGGAAACTCCATCCACTGAAGGGTCCAAGGCGTGGCGAGTGGAGTGTTTGGGTGAGCGGCGATTATCGGATCACATTTCGCGTTGATGCGGAAGATGTGACTGACCTCGATTTTGAGGACTATCACGGAAAGTAAAAATGGCGATAAAAAATCCTCCTCATGTTGGCCGCGTGATCTGGCACGGTATCTTTGAGCCGCTCGGCCTTTCCGTCACCAAGGCGGCGGAAGCGCTTGGTGTTCGACGGGCGACATTATCCGACTTGGTCAACGGCAACGCGGCACTAACCGCCGAAATGGCGCTGCGCATTCATAAGGCGTTTGGCCCCGACGTCGATCACCTCCTACGAATGCAGGTGGCTTACGAGGCCGCAAAAATTAGCAAGCGTTCCAGGTCGATCAAGGTCAAACGTTACGTCGCCAAGGCGGCATAAAGGACTGCGCCGTGAGAGCTGCTACGCCGCCGGCGCCAAACGGGCGACCAGCGCGGCGAAGCGGTCAATGAACCCTTGCAGGAATGTCCGCGTGGTTTCGTCGCCGATCCCGCCCTGCTCGTCGACCAAATTCGGCTTGAACGTGATGTAGGCTTCGCCGCCAAGCAGCGTCATGCCGAGCCCGGTCATGACAGAGCGCAAATGCTGCTGCGCCAGCGCGCTGCCGATCGCGCCCGGCGAGGTTCCGGTGATGAAGCCAGGCTTGCCGGTCCAGGAATTCTTGCCATAGGGCCGCGCGCCCCAATCGACGGCGTTCTTCAAGACCGCGGGAATCGACCGGTCATGCTCCGGCGTGACGATCAAGACGCCGTTGGCGCGCGCGAGCTCATCTTTGTAACGCACCACTACCGCCGCCAGGTTGCCTTCGAGGTCGGCGTTGAACATCGGCAGATCGTCGATGCGCACGAATTTCGCTTCAAATTTTCCGGCACCGAGCTTAGCGAGCGCGTGGGCGAGCTTGCGGTTGATCGATTCACGGCGGTTGCTACCGACGATCACGGCGATTTGGGGCAGGTTCGCGGGGTGGGGCATGGTTGAATACCTCGGTTAGAATTCGTAACTAAGGCTAAATAGGTGACCGTCCGCGAACGCCACAAGAGGGCACATTGGTGAAACCAAGACACACGCATTTGCCCGCGGATTGCCGGGCCATCAGCGACGTGCTCGCCCGGGTCGGCGACAAATGGTCGGTGCTGGTCGTCACGCGGCTCGGCGAGCGGCCGCTGCGCTTCAACGAATTGCGGCGTTCGATCGGCGGCATTTCGCAACGCATGCTGACGCTGACGTTGCGGGGGCTCGAGCGCGACGGGCTGGTCACTCGCACCGTATTCCCCACCATTCCCCCTCGGGTCGATTATGCGCTGACCCCGCTCGGACGCGATCTTTTGAACCCGGTATCGGCGCTCGGCGAGTGGGCGACCCGCAATCAGACCAAAATCGCCCGCGCCCGCGAGCGGTTCGACGGCGATACCAGGACAGCGCCAAGCGCGCGATCCGGGCTTGTCGAAACGGCCCATAGAACCTAGAAGCTGCACCGGAACCGACGACTTAAAGCAACGGCCTGAGTAGGGGTGAGGAACCATGCGTGTTTATTACGATCGCGACGCCGACCTGAATCTGATCAAGGGCAAGAAGGTCGCCATCATCGGCTACGGCAGCCAAGGGCACGCCCACGCGCTCAATCTGCGCGATTCCGGCGTCAAGGACGTCGCGGTGGCGCTGCGCAAAACGTCGGCCGGCGTGAAGAAGGCGGAAGCCGAGAAATTCAAGGTGATGGAGGTCGCGGACGCCGCCAAATGGGCCGACGTGATGATGATGCTGACGCCCGACGAATTGCAGGGCGACATCTATCGCGATCATCTCGCCAAGAACATGAAGGACGGCGCGGCGCTGATGTTCGCGCACGGGCTCAACGTGCATTTCAACCTGATCGAACCGCGCGCGGATCTCGACGTGCTGATGATCGCGCCTAAGGGCCCCGGCCACACCGTGCGTTCGGAGTATCAGCGCGGCGCCGGCGTGCCGTGCCTGGTCGCGATCCACAAGGACGCCTCCGGCAACGCGCACGATCTCGGACTGTCTTACGCCTCGGCCATCGGCGGCGGCCGCGCCGGCATCATCGAGACGACGTTCAAGGAGGAGTGCGAGACCGACCTGTTCGGCGAGCAGACCGTGCTCTGCGGCGGGCTCGTGGAACTGATGAAGGCCGGCTACGAGACACTGGTTGAAGCCGGTTACGCGCCGGAAATGGCCTATTTCGAGTGCGTGCATGAGGTCAAGCTCATCGTCGACCTCATCTACGAAGGCGGCATCGCCAACATGAACTACTCGGTGTCCAACACCGCCGAATATGGCGAATACGTTTCCGGTCCGCGCGTGATCACGCCCAAAGTGAAGGCGGAGATGAAGAAGGTGCTGGATGACATCCAGTCCGGCCGCTTCGCCCGCGACTGGATGTTGGAGAACAAGGTGAACCAAACCTCGTTCAAGGCGACCCGCGCCAAGCTGGCCGAGCATCCGATCGAGCAAATCGGCGCTAAGCTGCGCGAAATGATGCCGTGGATCAAAGAGCGGGCGCTGGTGGACAAGAGCAAGAATTGATCCACGACATTTTGCGCTGAGACGGGCTCGCGGGAGCGAGCCCTTTGGATCAAATAACGCGCGCCGGTGGACAGGAGCAAGAATTGATCCACGGCATTTTGCGTTAAGACGGGCTCGCCGGGCGAGCCCTTTTGGAATCAAAAACGCGAAGACGGGTCGCTCGATCCGAGCTGCGACCGTCTATCTCTTGTCATGACAGATTAAATACAGTTTCATGACGGCGCCCCCTGCGCCGGGGGATCGTACTCAAGTGCCTCATTTCCGGGCACAGGCGCGCCAGTCATGCGTGCCGTTGTTGCGTCTTTTTTTGATCGTCTCGCTTCCGCGAGCGTTTTCGTTCAGCACGGATTTGTCCGGCCGGCGCTCATCCTGATCCCGCACCTCATCGCCTTCGCCATCATGATCGCGACCGAGTTTACGGTCACGGCCATGACCGCGTTCTTATTGGCCTGGGGACTGCTGAATTTTTTCTGGCTCGCGCTCACCCGCCGGCCGCTGTTGGCGGGCGTGCTGTCGCTCACGATGATGACCGTGCTGGTTCTGCTGTCGCAGCTCAAATACCACGTGCTGATGATGACGGCGAATTTCGTCGACCTGATGATCGTCGACACCGATAACGTCAGCTTCCTGTTCACGATCTTCCCGGCGTTGCGCTGGATCGTGGCGCTGAGCGTCATCGCGCTCGTTCCAGTGGTCGTGTTGGCCTGGCGGCTTGATCCGTTTCGCGTCCGCCGGATGACGGCGTTTGCGCTAGCCTTCGCCTGCGTCGGCTGGCTCATCGTTCTGGAAATGCAATTCCCGATGGAGCCGTTCGAGGCGTTTTACGGCGGCAACCTGGTTTCCTCCTTTGCGCGCTCCGGCGTCGACGCCGTGTCCGAACTGATGACGCACGGATTGATGCAGTCCGATGCCTTCGCCGCCGATCACCTGCAGCCGATCGCGGCTACTTGCCAGCCAGCGGCCAAGGCGCCCCACATCATCCTGATCCACGACGAATCGAGCTTTGACATTCGCATGGCGCCCGGCATCAAGGTACCGGAGGGTTATGGCGCGCATTTCAAATCGTTCGACGGCAAGGAACGCAATTTCCTGGTCGAAGGCAACGGCGGCCCTAGCTGGTTCACCGAGTACAATGTGCTGGAAGGTCTATCCGCGCGCTCGTTCGGGCGCTTCGCCTATTTCGTGACGCGGATCGCGGCCGGCCGCGTCAATCGCGGGCTGCCCGCGGCGTTGCGGCACTGCGGCTATCGCACGTTCTCGCTCTATCCCGCGCTCGGCGCGTTCATGAGCGCGCGCAGCTTCCAGGCGACCACCGGCGTGCAGCGCTTCTACGATCAGCACGATCTCGGCGCGCGTGAGCTCGAGCCCGACAGCTTCTTCTTCAACACCGTGGCGCGGATGATCGGCGAGCAACACGAGCATGGCCCGATGTTCATGTTCGTCTATCTCGCCGCCAATCATTTTCCCTGGAACTATCGCTACCACCCAGACCTGATGCCACAGTGGAAGGATTTAGGAAACGTGCCGCCGGTCGACGAATATCTGCGCCGGCAAGCAATAAGCGCCGAAGACTATTCGGATTTCCTGGCGCGGCTGAAGCGCGAATTCCCCGACGACTCGTTTCTGCTGGTGCGGTTTGGCGATCACCCGCCGGATTTTTCTCCGGCCCTGATCGATCCCTCGCTCGACGACAACGGTATCGCGCAGCGGCTGATGGCCTACGATCCGCGCTATTTCACCACCTATTACGCTATCGACGCGATCAATTTCACGCCGGTCGATGTCTCGTCTGCGCTCGATACGATCGAAAGGCCCTATCTGCCGCTCATCGTGCAGGAGGCCGCGGGGCTGCCGCTCGATCCATCATTCGCCGAGCAAAAGAAGATCCTGCTCCGCTGCAAGGGGCTGTTCTATGGCTGCGCTGACGGCGCGGAGGCGCGCCATTTCAACCGGATGCTGATCGACGCCGGCCTCATAAAAAATCTTTAGGCCGTCGAGTTCCGTCGCGATCAATACAGGACTTTTTCCGCCGCGCCGGGGTTGTTCTCGAAGCTGTGGCAGCTACACTCGTGGCGGCTACACGGCCATACGGCACAAAAAAGCATTGGAGGAGACATCATGTTTGTTAAGCGACTTCATCTCATTGCGGCCGCCACCATGACGCTGGCGTTCGGTTTCGCCGCCACCGCAGCCGACGCGGCCGGCCTTTTCACGCTGCAATCGACGACGTTTAGCGACGGCAAAGTAATGCCGAAGAAGGTTGCCAATAATACCGCGAGCAATCCGAACTGCGTCGGCGAAAATGTCTCGCCGCAATTCTCCTGGAGCAACGTGCCGGACGGCACCAAGAGTTTCATTATCCTGATGAGCGACCCCGAAGGGCGCGGCGGCGGCCTTGTCAGCCATTGGGTTGCATACGGCATCCCCACGACCGTCACCGGTTTTGCCGAAGGCGAGGTCAGCAAACCCTCCGGCAAGTATGTCGGCGGCAAGAGCACGCAGGGCGTCGGATTTTATTCCGGTCCGTGCACGCCGCCGAACCAGATGGCGCATCATTACACCTTCGTGCTGATCGCCACCGATATCGACCCGGGCGAAATGCAGCAGCCCGGCATGACGCGTGAGGAAGTCGTCGCGAAGTTCGCGCCTCTTGGCTCCCCGCCCGCGCATACGAAGGGCGTGGCCGGGCTGGTCGGCTTATTCGTGAACCCATGGCATGAGTAAGCCTCGGGATGCGTGAGTGCGGCAATCGGCGATGAAGCTTGCCAAAATAATCAAGCAATGCCGGGTCGATAGGCCCGCGCATTTCAAGCTCGTCGATCACGATCCCGCCGAGCGCTTCGGCCTCCCGACCGATATCGAGGACGTGAGGCCGATACTCGCCGACGGCATCGCCAAGCTCGAAGACATGCAGCAGCGGCTTTACGCCCAAGGCCAGTGGGCGATGCTGCTGGTTTTTCAGGGCATGGATGCGGCAGGCAAGGACAGCGTCGTCAAGCACGTGATGTCCGGCATCAATCCGCAGGGCTGCGAGGTGCATGGCTTCAAGGCGCCCAGCGCCGAAGAGTTCGCGCACGATTTTTTGTGGCGCACCGGCAAGGATCTGCCGGCGCGCGGGCGAATCGGCATCTTCAACCGCTCTCACTACGAAGAGGTGCTGGTGGTTCGCGTGCACCCGGAGCTGCTGAAAAAGCAAAACCTGCCGCCCGGCGCGACCGGCACGAACATCTGGAAGCACCGCTTCAAGGACATCCGCGCCTTCGAGCGTCATCTCACGCGCAACGGCACGCTGGTGCTGAAATTCCACCTGCGCATTTCGAAGGAAGAACAACGCAAGCGTTTCCTGGCGCGGCTCGACGAGCTGTTCAAGCGCTGGAAGTTTTCGATGGCCGATGTCGCCGAGCGCGCGCACTGGGACGAATATATGGCCGCTTACGAAGACATGATCCGCGAAACGTCGACGGACTATGCGCCGTGGTACGTCGTTCCGTCGGACCACAAGCACGTCACCTGGCTCGTCGTTTCTGCGGCGATTGTCGAGGCGCTGCAAAAGCTCAAGCTCGACTATCCCAAAGTCGAAGGTAAAGCGCTGAAAGAGCTCGCCAAGGTCCGCAAGACTTTGATGAGGGACGCCTAAAAAGAGCGGTCAGCCGGCGGCCGACTCATGTGTCGCGATGAGATTCTCAACATCCAGCACGCGGACGGCGTAACCCAGGCCGTCGAGCAGAACAAGAAGCGCCGCAAGCTTCCGGCCGATCCGGTGCGTTCCGTCCGCATGCTTGAATTCAAAAATAATCTGCCGCGGACGTATCTTGGCGAAAGGGAACGTCGGCAGCAGTTCGGCATCCATGCCTTCGGTATCGGTGAAGAGAATGTCGATCGATGAAATCGCCGCCGAACCGATCAGGGTCTCGAAGCTTTCGGATCGCCACCGGACCGTTTCGACGTGGGCGAGCATCCCCGCATCGTGATTGACGGCATGATCGGCGATCATGCTGCCGAGTTGATCGCCAAATCCGAGCACGGTGTTGGCGGTTTCCTTGGGCGCCGTGAAATCGACCTCACCGTCCTTCCGCGAAACGACGATATTCCGCAGGATGACGTTCGCCTGCCCGTCGTAGCGCGACCGCAGCCTGGCAAATAGAAATGGCACCGGCTCGACCAGCAGAACCTTGCCGTGGCCGATCGACCGTCGCACCAGACCTTCGGTCTTCGAGCCGTCATGCGCGCCGATAAGAACGAGACTGTAATGCAATTGACGTCACCAAAAACCGCCTGCAAGCGTTCAATGTCATTCAAGCCGCGACACAGCGCAAGACGCGGGCTTGCCTTGGCCGTGGCCGATCCGCTACAAGAACCCGGTCCCGCAGTGATTAACGCGGAATTCACCTGGTTTCGCGACCATAGTGGGTATGACGAGGACAGCAGCAATGTCGACGCGCCGCAATTTCCGCGCGATGACCCGGGGAGCCGATCAGGCCAAACCCGTCGCCGCTCTTGCCGGCGCTGCCCTCATTCTCGGCGGGCTTCTGCTCCTTAGCGCCCCCTGAGGGCCGGCTGGGCGTTTGCGCCTGGGCACTCAGGGGTCGACCGCAGCCACGGAACCCTAGAGATCGCACAGATTTGCGCCCCGACCCTAAAAGCCAGACTTTTGGCGGGCGCAAACGAGAAGGACCAAAATCATGACCACGCCAGCCAAAGCTGAGCACAAATCTACTGAGCACAAGTCCGAGAAGGACCGCGTCGTCATTTTCGACACCACCTTGCGCGACGGCGAGCAATGCCCCGGCGCCACCATGACGCACGAGGAAAAGCTCGAAGTCGCCGAATTGCTCGACACCATGGGCGTCGACATCATCGAGGCCGGTTTTCCGATCGCGTCGGAGGGCGACTTCGCCGCCGTCAACGAGATCGCCAAGCGTGCCAAGAACGCGATCATCTGCGGACTTTCACGCGCGGCTTTCAAGGACATCGACCGTTGCGCCGAAGCGATCAAGCCGGCGGAGCGGCGGCGCATTCACACCTTCCTGTCGACGTCGCCGGTGCACATGAAATACAAGCTTCAGAAGGAACCGCACGAAGTTTACGAGATGGTGATTGCGCAGGTGACGCGCGCGCGCAATTACACCGACGACGTCGAGTGGTCGAGCGAGGACGGCACCCGCACCGAATTCGATTTCCTGTGCCGTTGCGTCGAGGCCGCGATCAAGGCCGGCGCCGCCACCATCAATATCCCCGACACCGTCGGCTACACGGTGCCGGAGGAATATTTCTCGCTGTTCCAGCGGGTGCGCGAGCGCGTGCCGAATTCCGACCTGGCGCGTTTCTCCGTGCATTGCCACGACGATCTCGGCATGGCGGTGGCGAATTCGCTCGCCGGCGTGCGCGCCGGCGCGCGGCAGATCGAGTGCACCGTCAACGGCATCGGCGAACGCGCCGGCAACGCCTCGCTCGAGGAAGTCGTAATGGCGATGCGGGTGCGCAACGACGTGATGCCGTTCTGGACCGGCGTCGACGCGACGATGCTGACGCGAGCGTCGAAGCTCGTCTCGGCGGTCACCTCGTTTCCGGTGCAGTACAACAAGGCGATTGTCGGCCGGAACGCTTTCGCGCATGAGAGCGGCATTCACCAAGACGGCATGCTCAAGCACACGCAGACCTACGAGATCATGCTGCCCGCGGACGTCGGCGTGAAGCAGACATCGCTGGTCATGGGCAAGCATTCCGGGCGCCACGCCTTCGCGCACAAGCTCGAAGAGTTGGGCTATCGCCTCGCCGGCAATCAGCTCGAAGATGCTTTCGTCCGCTTCAAGGCGCTGGCCGATAGGAAGAAGCACGTCTACGACGAAGACATCGAGGCGCTGGTCGACGAGGAGATCGCAACCGCGCAGGATCACATCAAGCTCGTCTCGTTGTCGGTGATCGCCGGCACGCGCGGCCCGCAGCGCGCCACCATGAAGCTCGATATCGACGGCAAGGCGGCGATTGCGGAATGCGAGGGTAACGGCCCGGTCGATGCGGTGTTCAACTGCGTCAAGGCCATGGTGCCGCACGAAACAGTGCTGGAACTCTACCAGGTGCACGCCGTGACCGAAGGCACCGACGCGCAAGCGGAAGTCTCGGTGCGCTTATCGGAGCATGGCCAGTCGGTAACCGCGAAGGGCGCCGATCCGGACACGCTGGTCGCCTCGGCGAGAGCCTACCTTGCCGCGCTCAACAAACTGATGGCCCGGCGGCTGCGCGGCCAACCCGGGGAGCGCCGTCTTCATTCGACCGAAGTTGGGTGACGCGGCCGATGCGATACGAAGCTTATGAAGCGAACGACAGACTTGTATCGTACCTGCATCATAATTGACCCTGCGCCAGCTGACTCGGCAATAGGAATTATCCCGGGGAATAGCGGGGGTCATTGCCCCAGCACGATTGTAATTCTAATCCGGCCGCTCCATGGTAACGATCTAAACCTGCGGAGATCGAATGTCCGTGCCCCCGAGCGATTATTTCGATGCCAGCTTTCCCGGCGCCACTCAGGTCGTCCGGATAGCGAGCTTTCACGAAGCCAAGGTGTTCGCGCGCAGGTGGGTGATCAGGGACAAGGAACTTGCTTTGAAAGCGCTGCTCCGGCGTATGGAAAAGGCCAACAGTTCCGCGACTGCGGATATTGCGGTGCGACAATTGAAAGAAGCGCTGGCCAGCCGAGGACTATTGGTGACGGCAAGTCCGCAACCTAGCGACCGTCTACGCACTCCATAATTTTTTCGCTGCGCCGATCCAACTTCGCTACGGATAAAAAAACCGCCCCATGGGGGCGGTTTCGATTCATCGATCGTGGAAGATTTCTGGCTCGTCGAAGATTCTGGTTCGTCGAAGAGCAGTCGTTTGTGGCGTTACGCCGCCTGGATGGTGCCCACGGCGATTTTGCCGCTACGGCGGTCTTCCTCGGTGTCGAAGGTAACCTTCTGGCCTTGGACCAACCCACGCATGCCGGCGCGCTCAAGCGCGCTGGCATGAACGAAAACGTCCTTGCCGCCATCATCCGGCTGAATGAAGCCGAAGCCCTTCTGGTCGTTGTAGAACTTAACTGTGCCGGTAGTCATAAAGATATCCTTTCGCTGATTTCAGGTGAGCTTGCGCCAAAGACGCGCGACTGCGCGTCTTAAAGCTCTCATCTTCGAGGTTTGGAGGGTCTGAACGCGCGCCTGGCAGTCAGCGAAGGCGATACGGCCCGATTGTCCGGCCAAAGTCGATGACGCGTATCTACGAGATAAGCGGAGCCTTTACAAGGTCGGTCGCGAGCACGAACCGATCAGAGAGCAGGCATGCACGCCTCGGCGCGACCCGGCGCGCTGGCGCCAAAGCGCGTTCGCAATTCGCGAAACGTAATAAGCCGGCGTGCCGTTTCATCCCAGAGCACCAGGCGCACGCACGCAAAGCTTTGTCCGAGGGTGAGCCGGCCAACATTCGCGAGATCGGGGTGCTGCCGAAGCGCAAGCTGCAACCGGTAGAACGGAATTCGGCTGCAGAGGTGATGGACATGGTGCACGCCGATGTTGGCGCTGAACCAGCGCAGCACGACCGGCAGATCATAATGTGAACTGCCGTGCAGCGCCGCCGTGGGGAAACTCCAATCCCGGTTTTCAGACCAGACCGTGTGCTCGAATTGGTGCTGGACGTAAAACAGCCATACCCCGATCGCTCCACTGAAGAAGGTAATCGGCAGATGCACCAGCAGGAAGGGCCATACGCCGATCCACCACATCAGGGCGAAAACGACAAGCGCGATCGCGCCGTTTGTCGCCATAGTGCTGACCCAGGGGCCCCAGCCTTCCCGCGTCAGGCCAAAGGGAAGGCGATGGCGTAGGATGAACAGATAGGTCGGACCGATTCCGAACATGATGATCGGGTGGCGGTACAGGCGGTAGCAGAGCCGGCGCCAGCGCGACAGCGCGAGATACTCGCGCACGGTGAGAGTGTCGATGTCGCCGATACCGCGAAGATCGAGATTGCCGGACGTCGCGTGGTGGATGCCGTGTGCGCGCCGCCAGAAATCATAGGGTGTCAGCGTAAACACGCCTATCACGCGGCCGACCCAGTCGTTCAATAGTCGATGGCGAAAGAAAGAGCCGTGGCCGCAATCGTGCTGGATCATGAATAAGCGAACAAGAAAGCCCGCGGCGGGAACGGCCAGCAACAGATAAAGCCCGTATCCGATGCGAAGAGCGAACAACATCGATAGCCAAAGGAGAACGAACGGCACGACCGTAATCAAAATCTCGAAGACGCTACGGCCCTGGTTCGGCTCACGGTAGCGCGCCAGACTCTGTGCTAGCGCGCGCAGATCGGTCGCCGGGGCGTCCGCATCGGCTTTCGGTGCGTCGTTCAAAATTCTCTCCATGGGCGACAACAGATGCAACTCGGCATCGAGGGCTTTTCGTTTGGCGTTGCCTGCGCCGCGCGCTGCGGGCCTAACGACCAAGGCGGCATATTCAATAGGAACGCGTCTTTTTTGTGCCCTGAGTCCGAAACCGTACACGCTGGAGCTTAGCACGTCCACAACTCAAAAGCAGCCAATTCGATATAAACGCGCTCGGTTATGTCGATTTCGACAATTAATGCCGCGCTCGCCCGCACTGGTAACGGTGCGCTTTGAGCTTATATAGGTCTTACCGTTTGAACGCTGTTCATTCGGATCTGCCTAATTCTTTTCACGAGGGCCCAGCCCATGACCGAATTCGATTACACTGCCGCGGCCGAACTGTTCCCGACGCGCAGGCGTCTACCTAAGCGTCAGTCGTTCGGGTACAAACGATTTGATCAAGCCGCACAGGCCATCCGTTTTGCCGTGGAAAACCTGCCGCCGGACTCTCTGGTCGGCGCGTTTCTCGAAGTCGACGAGCAGAGATTTGGTAGCGACGGTATCCGCCGTTTGTACGACAGCGCCGAATATCCGCTGAAACGCAGCGCGCGATCGTGACTGATAATACGGTCGACCTCGATCACCATCGCGGGATGGCCGCCCAGAAGGCTACGACGATGCGGCGGCTCCTGGCGGACGTGGAGGCGAATGAAGAGGCACTGCGCCTCCGGCAGGACGAATTGGAATGCCACTTGCTGGCGGCGCCGGCGGCGAATTGGCAGGAAGCTGCCGAGAAAGCCCGCTACCTCCTCAATCTTTTCGCGGCGACCGTCACTACGCAGGACCCGCGCCGGCAGAAGCTGATTGCCGCCGTTCTTGCCGACCTTAAGCGTCTTGCTGGCGATAGCTAGCGGCTCTGTTCAAATCACGCAGATGTTCGTTTCAGCACACCTTCCCGTCCTAAGGGAAAAGGTTACGAATGGCATGCCAGTATCGACTGGTGTCACCGCAAATCAGTTCCGGCCCGCCGCTGCATTGGCAACGCAAATGTCCGTTCAGTCGGACCGCTCGGACCCGATGCGCATCGGCGTTTCACGAAAAAACAGATCGAACCGTCTCAGCAAAAGGAATATTCCTATGAGGAAATCCCTACCGGACATGATGTTCAGTGATCCCGAGCGAAGCCGGCTCAGCATGCTCCGCACCTGGGTACTCGACAACAAGGTCACCGAGATCGAGATGAAGGAGCTGCAATTCTGGAATTTTTCCCAGCTTCAGCCGATCGCCGAAAAGCCCTGGTCGACATTCATGGGCCGCACGATCAGCGTGCCCGATATGCCCATTGAAGCGCAAAAATATCTCGGAATTTTCGATAAGCGCAGTGTCGGCGCCATATGAACGGCTAACAGTGCGCGCGGTGCGATATCAGAAATCCGTCGCCAAGAGTTCATAGGACCCTCTTCGATCCCGCTTATACGCCTTCATGGCTGCCGCGTAGATTTTGATCCGATTGTCGTCAAAGGCGAGAAGCAAGCTCGCCTCATCGCGCGCGATTTTCGGTTGCAGCCGATTGAGCGCGTCTTCGGTTACAAAAAACGACCACTCCATTGCGCTGTCATGACCCCAGAACCGAACGGCGCGTCGGGTCGGATCAAAAACTCGGCTTTGGTTCGGGAAACTGAGCACGGCCCACCCGCAGTCTTTTCACTCAGGGCTGGAAATCCAGCATTTTCTTAGGCCTTCGGAATCCCGGGCCCACCAATAATTTTCTTCGGAGTTGTGTCCGGACGCTTTGAAGGTTTTGAGATGCGACTTGACCGCAGCCAAGGCTTCCTCGCGCGTGGGGTATCCGCGACCGACCTCGGCGGTGCCGGCTGAATCCGCGCCTTTGAGTTCGAGAATCTTGAACATTGTCGGCTTCCTTCCGGTGCCATCCAGGATCGCCGCGCCGGTCCCCGTGAGGACCCAATATCGCGGTATCATTCTCAATCAATCGAAATTCAGGTGAGCCGACAGTACGAGGTCGCCCTCTGCAACCACACGCTCGTGAGGTTCGCTTTTGCATTTTATCCGATACCGCGGACTTTCTTCACCCTCAGTCGGCCGCAAGCTGATTATTTCGTAGTCGCCCGTTGCTCCGGGTCGAGCCATCGATGGTATGAGAGCGACCGTTTGCCCGACCTTGAACCTGTGGGTGTGGCTCGTCATTGTGGATGCTCCTTGGCAGCGTCGTGCGGCGCGAACTCGGTAGCCCGCTGTCTTACACCTCGGCAATTCCGACCACGTCGCAGCGCGACATGAAGATCGGAATCGTCTGCTTTCGTATCGGGATCGCGGAGTCGTACTTTATCTGCTGCGAGCGCCGCGTAATCGCTTTGTTAGCATCGCGCATATGAAGGCACTTCCTCGTAATATTGGGCATAGATGTGTTCGTTTCAAGGCCCCGTCATGATCGTCCATATAATGAGCTCCACCCTTCGGTTTTCCTGAAAGATGATCGCCAGCTATTAATAGGTTCGAAAAGCGCGCATGGTGCCGTTATGCTGAACCATGCTCCTCCGCATTCATTCGAAGTCATCTTTTATTCGACAGCTTCACTTCTCATCGTCATTGGCTTGACGTGGTACTTCTTCCGGTGATGAAGGCAAAAAATCTGTCGCCCACACGGGAGGGAGGATTATCCTTTGCCCCGCCGAGCATGCTAAAGTCGCAACGGCATTGGATGCTTGCCCGTGACCGCACCGGCCGCTATATCCAGCACTGGATTGCCGCCGGGGTTAGGCGGCTTTCATTTTGCTAGCCGGGCGCCAAATCGGCGCCGCGAAGAACGGTGGAAGTTCCTAACCTGTTGGAATACTTCGGTTAGGGCGCATAGCTCAGTTGGTAGAGCAGCTGACTCTTAATCAGCGGGTCGTAGGTTCGATCCCTACTGCGCCCACCATTTTAATGATCAATTTCAATGACTTATTTTGTCTCGTCGCGAGCAGGAATACTATAACAAAAGTTATAAGCATATATAAAGTCGCTCGCCTAGGATGGACTGCCTATGGCGGTACTCTTTTTTTCCTATTGCCATCGCGATGAAGGGCTGCGGGACCAGCTCGAAATCCATCTCGCGATGTTAAAGCGTTAGGGCTTCATCGAAACATGGCACGATCGCCGGATTGCAGCCGGTGATGGTGCCGCCGTGGACGATGAGAAGCGGACTGCGGGAACCGCCGGAGCTCAGCTGGATAGAGCACCAGACTACGAATCTGGGGGTCGGGAGTTCGAATCTCTCCGGGCGCGCCATAAGTCCAATAATTATCAGAATAAGTCACCCATCAGGAAATCTGCCATGCAGAATAAAATAATCTGCATGGCATCTGCATGGCATCTGCATGGCAAAAGCGAATGGGTTAAGGACATAGGAGTTGGCGTGGGTGGGGAAACTTGAGGGGCTCGTTTTGTCTAGGAATTCGAGGTGTCGGAATCCGCCATTCGCCGCTGTTCGTGTCTCGGAATTCATCGAGGATCGTAATCGGGTACACTCGTGAACAAATATGTATTTCTTAACAGGTTAGAGGGCGGCAGATCCAAACTGATAAAGAAACTACGATTTGCTTATCAGTTCCTGGATACGTCTGTAGTCGTCCCTTTTTCTTACGCTTCGCTTTACTACCGCGGGGGCGGTTCAACCAGAAAACGCCGAGAGTGCTAACAAGCCGAATGAGACATGTGGGGCGTAGCCGTTATCATTCGCTGAGAGTGCCGTCGTCGCCAGCCGCGGTTAAATCCTCGATCATTGGCAACGAGATGCCATCGAACTCTTCGAGCGCGTTGCCGGCGATGCCCTGAAGGTCGCCATACATACCGGCCGTGGCTTCAATGACGCCGCGAATTTGCGCCTCGCGCTTCGCCCATAGGCGCGTCATAGCCTTCCGTTCCTTATCGAGGTCTGCTTGCATTTCCGAGAATTTTTCGACGATCGCTTCTACCGGTGCCGGAAGCGCGGTCCCGTCAGATACCGATAAACGATTGCCATTTTCGTCTGCTGCCCGTCGCCCGCCTGGCGCACAGCCGCAATCTCAATGAGCGACTGGCGCAGTGCAATTGCGACCGGAACGGCAACGGGTTTCGGTGACCCAAATACCGTCCACGTGATCGAATGTATGAACTCCTTTGGGCAGCGCATTGGAGACAATAAGGGCCAGGTCGGCTTTGGCCTTCCTTTGATCGTCCCGAAGTTTGGCGAGCCACCCATCGACCCAGTTTTTGGTTCTTTTCGATTCCCAGAGAATCGTGCCGCAGGGCTGGTTAAGCGGGTTGATCACGCGTTGCAAAACGTCACCGCCGAATTCACCCTTCGGGACGGGCTCGATAATGTCGTGCGGAAATTTGGCACGCTGCATCGCTTCCAGTTCAAGCTCCTGGACCTCGCCTTGCAACTGCTGAGATCCCTGCTCCGCCTTGCGCTTTAAATCTTCGATCTGGCGCTGCATGGAAGCGATTTGTTCCTCTTTTTCCAGGACACGCAGTTTCAACCCCTCCTCGGCGTCCTGCTTCGCCTTTTCGCGTACTGCGCCCAGGAAAGCCTGCACCCTCTTCTCGACGGTGAGGTCGATCTCACGTTTTGCATCGTCAAGTTCACGTTGCTTCCTTATCAGCCCGGCCTGGGCTTTTTGCGCCTCGGCAAGTTTCTCCTCGCGCTGCTTGAGGACCGACTGAAGTTCCGCAAGTTCTTTGTTTTTCTGATTGAGGTCGGCCTCGGCAATGGTGATGGGTCTCCGCCGTGCTCGCGCTCTGGAATTTCAGGCTGGCGCGATCGTGCTCTTTATCACGACGGGCAACTCAGTGGGCTTCTCTCCTTTGAGGATCCGGCCCCTATAGCTGTGATGTAGGGAACAAGGGACACTCTGGCGCGTCGGAGCCCTTGGACGGAGGATGCTCACAAGCCCCCCAGCCCCCGCGCTTCCCCGTCTAGAGCCCTGCGACATGCGGGGCTTTTTCTTTGGCGCTCATGGGCGGCGCTAATGTGCAACTATCCTAGCGCCAGGGCGTTTGCTTCTCAGACGGCACATAGAATGCCGAAGGAGAGATGTGATGCGTAAGATGATGATTGCGGTCGCTGCGGCGGTCGTCCTTGGCACCGCAACGATTGCGACGGGCGCCTTGGCAGCGCACGGCGGTCGCGGTGGTGGCGGTCACGGCGGCGCTAGCGGCCACTTTGGCGGCGGTGGCCACTTTGGCGGCGGTGGAGTCGGCGGCCTCTATATGTATGGTGGCCCGACGTACGATGGCGGTTGCTACCAACGCCGTCTGGTCCCCACGCCCTATGGTTTGGCATGGCAGACAGTTTGGGTCTGCAATTAGCGAACCCGCCTGAAAGGCCTGCGGGGCAGCGCGATATCTATCGCGATGCGGCGCTTGCGCGCTGCACGCCGCTGCATTTCAGTGACGGCATGACCAAATCGAAGGCAGCGAGGGTCTTCTGTTCTGCCTGGGGCTGCATACTCAATAGGTGATAATGCTGATTGTCCCTCAAATTAACATTCAATATCTGTCGGGGTTGGGGTGATCAAAACACTCATTGACCAGGACTGTCGTGCAAAGGTTGTTGGCGCGGTTTTTGACAGACGAAGGTGCCGCAACGGCGTTAGAGTATGCATTACTCATGGCGGGCGTTTCTGTGCTAATCGGTACCGCTGTGCATGACGTTGGTGGTGCTCTGATTGGCACATTCTTGCGTGTTGCAAGCGGATTAGATCAAAAACAGATTATCGTAATTAACGACCCCTAGCATCAAATTGTCATCGTAAAAGGAATGATATCGGCACGTGATCGCTGAGGTCGTTAGCGACGAGAGGCCGGCCGGCGCCGCGCCTTTCATTTGGAATGCATTGTTAGATAGAAGACAATTCCGACAATGATGACGGTGATAGTTATCACTGCCGCAGAGGACCAGCCGCTGTAGCGACGGACATCCTTCC
>Ga0182018_10000139_pt1 | contig 90986 bp, 68 predicted proteins | sample 812P2MmetaG_FD_120490 | JGI IMG/M metagenome (GOLD analysis project Ga0182018, IMG submission 120490) | Permafrost microbial communities from Stordalen Mire, Sweden - 812P2M metaG | ecosystem: Environmental > Terrestrial > Soil > Wetlands > Permafrost | place: Sweden: Stordalen | collected...
GGTCCGGCCGTCGGCCCCATAGGGCGGCGGCGGCCTCGTTGTAGAGCGTGATCCGGCCCTGCGCGTCGCACGTGTAGATCGCCCCGGGCAGCGAATGAACAAGATGCCGGTACCGCTGCTCGCTCTCGCGCAGCGCCGCCTCGGCCTGGTCGCGCTTTGCGAGATTGCCGTATTCGGGCGCCCCGTCGCCTGCGGCGTCCATGGTCGTCGGCTGCCCGATCTTCTCGGAGCCGACCTTCATTGTTCTCGGTGCATCGGGTATTTTATGAGCAAGCCGCCGTCCCGACTATACGGTGTTCAACCCACTGCGGACCCCCGGGGCGCCCGCGCGCGCCCATTTCCGGGCGGGAACCTTCCCAAAGTTGAAACGGGGCGACCGCTCAGTCCCGGAGGCGCTTCGGGCCGCTGACGCTGGGGTTGCCGCGCTCATAGAAGCGAAGCATCCGGTGCGCCTCCTTGGTGATGCCGATCCGCACGCTTTTGCTCACGGGGAGGCTCCCGGCCCCTTTCAGGGGCTCTCCAAGCCAGATCGGTCCCGACGCGCATAGGTCGAGGCCGTCGCATCGCTTGTCGATGCCGAGCGCCGTGGCGAGGCAGCCGGGACCGGACGCGAGCCTGTGGACGGGGGCGCCGGGCCGTCTTCGTCGCATCAGGTCGATGCCTTCGATCGGCTCTAGGGCCCGCAGGAGGACACCGCCGCCCACGCCCTCTGCCTCGCCCGACACGTTCATCGAGTACCAGTTTCCATATATGAAATAGACATAGGCGTGCCCGTGCTCGAGAAACAGCGACCGGTTGCGGGGCGTCATGCCGCGGTGGGAGTGCGCGGCCGCATCACCCACCACGTAGGCCTCTGATTCCACGATGCGGCCGCTCATCCGCCGCGGCGCTTCGTGAACCAGGATCTTCCCGATGAGGTAGCGCGCAAGCGAGGCCGTGTCGACGGGGAGCTCGGAGCGGCGAAGCCGGCGGAACGGCTGGATTCCCGGGGGGACGCCCGACGATGCCGGCCCCGACCCGGCCCCGGGGCGCCCGGGGATGGGTGCGGCCGCCGGCATCACTCGGGGGACGCGCTCTGCTGGTTGGGAGTATGGTCGACGCCCTTGCTGGCCAGGTAGCCGGCGTGGCTGATGCCAAGCGCATAGACCACGCCATCGGACAGGACCGGCAGGCTGCCGAGGTCCTGGTCGGGGGTCCTCAGGTTCCGGAAGACCAGGATCAGATAGGCCAGGGCGGCGATGACGGTGAAGAAGAACATCTGCAGCTTGGCCAGGTCGACGTTCATCGTGTTGCCGATCTCGTCGCCCTGGAACATGTCGGTGATGCGCGCATCGGAAATCTTCGTGTTGGCGTAGAGCGTGCCCTGGCGATTGTCCTCGACCTCGGCCGGCGAGTCGCCGGTGACAAGCGCCGTCTTCACGGCTACGTCGGAATCCGGGGTCTGGGTCTTCTTGGTTCCGAGGATCAGGGGCGAGGCGACGAATGAGGTGGCGCTGATCCCCATCAGGATCAGCAGGTGGGGATCGATCGTCACGTTCAGCGGGTCCAGGTCGCCCTTGGCCTCGACGGCGCCCAAGCCGGCCGCCTTCATGCGGAACAGGGCGTAGGCAAAGTACGAGGCGATCACCACGACCGTCCACACCGCCATCTGGAACCGCGAAAGGCTCATCAAGTTCTGCTCGTTGATGAGCACCCCCATCCACCGGTCGACGATGACCTTTCCCAGGATCAGCATGACGCCTATGAGCGCGGCCACGATCAGAACCAGGTTCCAGCCGGCCGCGGCCAGGAGACCCGCGGAAAAAACCCCCGCCAGGAGGGCGAAGATCCACAGGGCGACAGCCGGGGAGCTCGGGCGCAGCGGGGGGGTGGCGCGCCGGGTTTCGGAGAGAACGGCGGCCGCGTCGCGGCCGATGAGGGGTATCAGGTCCATGGTGAGTCCTATTTGTTAGCCGCCTTGCTTTGCCACGATCGTGTGCGCCCCGGTGCCGTCCTTCCAGCTGAACTGCGCGGTGCGGGGGATCCGGGCCAGCCAGACGGCATTGGTGCTTGCTGCGAGGATGAGCATGCTTGCGAATATCCTGCAGCCGTAGTTTTGCGCTGCAAGTTCGCTAAAATCCGAGACGCAGGATGGGAAGACCTGGTGGAAGTCCCCCGCACGCGACTGCAGGAGCGAGAAGCAGCCCGCGACCCTGTTTGCCACGGCGTCCTGGAGATCGTCCTGGGAGGCCGTGGCCACCACGCTCTGGGCCGTCCAGCCGACGCCCGCGTCCCCTTCCGACGCGGCCAGGCCGCCTGAGACGCCAGCACCCATGCCCCCGAGAACGCTCTGGCAGAGCTGCGCCACCGTGTCGTCCGAGAGATCGCTGGTCGCGAGGAAATGCGCAAACACCTGCGCGTAGGCCGCAGTTCGGAGATCCACGTTCGCGCGCTCGGCGTAGGGCGCGAAAAAGGGGAGGGCGCGCGCCATGGCATAGGGCGCCAGCGCCTGCAGGTAGTCAGGCCTCGTCAGGGCCGGCAGGATCTGGCGCAGCACGGCATCCGGTATGGTCAGGCTGACCAGGGCGTCGCCGGTGGCGTCCAGGGGAAGCCCCTTGGTGACGAAAGACTGGGATGCGGCGGCGACGTCGTCCAGGTCGAGCGCGCCGATGACCGCGCCGTGGTCGGCGACCGTGTCGATGATGCTCCGAAATCCGCAGCCCTTCCAGGAAAAGCCGACCGAGAGCCGGGCCTGGAAGTCGCTCGCGTCCGGCGAGGCCAGGGGTCCGCTCGTCGCCGCGTCCAGCTCGACGTAGTTCTCCTGCGTGGATTCGAGCCAGGACGCGTCGTACGCCCTCTTTCCGAGGAAGGAGTACTGCTTGAGGCGGGAGCCGTCATTGCCCGTGCTGTCGAGCTCGACGAACCTCAGCTTCATGGAATCCCAGCTCTTCAGGAACGTGTAGCCGGCGACGCCGAATGAGAACCCGTAGCCGACATCAACCTCCGTCGCCTCCTCCCCGAGAACCCGCGAGAAGGTCACCCCGTCGGCCGGATCTGCGGCCATCAGGTCGCGCAGGTCGAGCCGCAGGATGTCGGCGTGGTACCTGGACAGCACGGCGTCCGGAACGGTGAAGCGGGCCGCGAGGGAATCGGTGGTGAGGCGCTGCCAGGAATAGGTGAACTGCGCGCTCACCACCTCCTCCAGGCGCTGGATCAGGTCGGTCTTGAGCGCGCCCATGGCCGTCTGCAGGCCCTGGACCTCGCCGCTGGCGCTGGCGGGCAGTCCGAGCTTGGCTACGATGGCATCGAGCGCCGCCTTCTCCGCGGGGGTCATGCCGGAGGCCGATCCGGCGGCCGTGAGGATCGACTGCATCGTCCCCGTGAATGAGCCTGAAAGCTGATCGAAGACGGCGCCGACGATGTCGTCCAACGCGGTGCCGGCCACGGCGATGTTCAGGCCGGCGGCGGCGCCTATGCCCTGCGATGTCGACAGGGACTTCTTCACGGTGAAGGTCGTCGCGCCCGGCGCCTTCTGGGCGAAGACGCGGAAGCCGTCGGATGCGCCTATCGAGACGGTCACGGTCACCGACGGGCTCACCGTGAAGCTGAAAAGGTCCGATTGGCTTAGAACCGCAGCGACCGAGCTCGCGATCGTCGAGGCGAGGCTCGAGGCGGTCAGCTTGAGCGACAGGCTGAGCGCGCCCTGGACGCCGAATGAAAGGGCTTGCAGGACCGCGGGGGAGCCGGGCGGGGGCGCCAGGAGCTCGTCGATCGAGAAGATCGTCCTGAAGGCCGCCGCCGCCGCGCCTAGCGACGCATACGCCATCGCATTCCGGGGAAACGCCACGCAGGCGCTTGCGTCGAGCGCGGAGGAGCCGTCAAGCCCGAGCGTGGCCGGGCCGCCGATGGTGAAGCTGCCGGACAGCTTTCCCGTGAGGGACAGGCCGGTGATGACGACGTAGGCGAGCGCGGGGTCAAAACTGACCGGCGGCTCGATGAGAGGGGCGTTCGACGGATCCTCCGATGCCGGTTGCGCGCCGGCCCCGAGGTTGAAATAGCCCACGGGGTCGGGGTCGCTGCCGCTGTTGATGATCGCCACGGACGCCTGCGCCCCGGCCGAGAGGACAAAGCAGCCGGCATTGATCGAGGGATTGCCCGGGTCGGGGACGCTGATCGTGCCCGACGGGACCGTCAGCGCCACGCACAGGGGCGAGCTGGGCAGCGACGGATCTCCGAGCGGCTTGTCCGTCTCGAAGCCGGCGATTGAACTCAGCGGCGGGAGGGAGAGCGAGGGCATGGCGTCGGTGTTGGGATGTGGGCGTGGCGGCCGTCGAGGGCCAGGGGATCCAGATGGGGCGCCGGGCCGCCCGCAAGCCCGCAGGGGTCCCTCACAGCGTCTTCATGTATTCCAGCAGGGCTTCCTTGTCCTGGTCCGGGAGCTCGGTGCCATAGGTGTGGCCCTGGTTGCCGTTGCCGCGGACGGCGGTGTCCTCCTTCCAACCCTCGCGCGCGGCGTCGACGCCCGCCGTGGTGAAACCCACGTCCGCCGGATCGTAGACGTCATAGCCGCGGTAGAAGACCTTCGTGCGGTCGGCCACGGGCTTGAGGAGGTCGCGGAGCGACGGCACGGAGCCGTTGTGGAGGTACGGCCCGCGCATCCAGAGGCCGTCCAGCGGGGGTGATTGGTAGCCCTGCTGCTTGACCATGTTCGGCCGGATGATGCCGATCTCCTTGACCTTCTCGTTGGCCTGGTCGGCCGCGGCCTGGTTCCACGTGTCCAGGCGGTTGCGGTCGGTGCCGATCTCGTCGATGGGAATGAGCCTGCTGGTTCGGCCCTGCCCGGGCTGATGGCACGAGGCGCAGGCCTGGGCGTAGACCGCGCCCCCCCGCGCGGCGAGCGCGGCGTCGACTGGGAAGGGATAGGACGGCGGCGCGAGGGCGCTCAGGTAGTCGTCGAGCTCCGCCATCCGCACGATGAACCAGGCGCGCCGCACAAACTTCCAGTTCAGCGTGTCGAGCGGGACGGTCGGATCCGGCGCCGCCCCGAGCCCCAGTGCCGAGTCGATCAGGACCGAGCGGACGGCGGGCGTGTCGCAGCTCCAGTTGAGGAAAAGCCCGTCGCCCTTGCGGATCTTCAGGTTCCAGACCGAGGGAAAGTCCGCCTGGCCGGTGGTGTTGTCGACCGGCATCGAGGTCATGAAATACTTCGTGAGGTTCATGGGGTCGTCGCGGCCCTTTCCCCAGTCGGGCCAGTCCGGCCGGTTCATCCACGCCAGCTGGGTGGACTCCTTGTTGAGGGCGCTGCGGGTGAGCGGGATGAGCGCGAAGCGGTAGATGAGGCGGTCGACCACCGAAAGCTTCGTCTCGCGCTCGATCTGGGCGAGCAGCGTGTCCGCGTTGAACCGCGGATCCGCGGCGCAGTTTGTCAGGAAGCGCAACATGCTCTGCAGGTTCGACGTGTGCGCCGGCGAGCCGATCACGACGTGCGGGAGGTCGCTCCCGTTGGCGCGCCAGGTTCCCACGTGGCAGATGGCGCAGTTGTTCGCGATGCGCGGGAAACCGATGGTCTTCATCGAGAATCCCACGGGTATCTGCTGGCCCGGCTCCCAGACGACGCCGAACGACTTGTATCCGCCGGGGCCCGGCATCAGGTCGGGGAACACGCGGGGCAGCACGAGCCAGATCCAGTATGGGATGCCGCGCGTGTTCTCGGCCCCGATGGAGCCGTACTTGAAGCGCTCCCCCTCGTTGGCGAAGGCGGGCTGGGGCACCTCGCGGAAGAACTTGTACCAGCCAAAGACGCCGGCAAGGCAGACGATCGCCAGGATGGCGATGAACCAACGCGTGCAGCGGGAGAGGTGCATGTTCAGAATGTTTTTAGATATTCGATCAGGGCCTGTTTGCTGTCCTCGGGAAGATCGGTGCCGTAGGCCGGGCCCTCGTGGCCGAAGTTGCCATTGCCGGGAAGGGTCGTGTCGTAGGCGAAAAACGCCTTCTGGCCCTCCTTGCCGACGGTCGCGACGAAGCCGACGTTCCGTGGGTCATAGACATCGTAGCCCCGGAAGAACGAGGCCGGCCGCATGGACGAGGGCTCAAGCAGTGACCAGAGGTTGGGCACCGAGCCGTTGTGCAGGTACGGCGCGCGCAGCCACACCCCGTCGAGCGGCTGGTTTGCGTATCCGTTTGTCTTCCGGAAATGCTGGAAGCGCTCGCTGGGATAGGCGGCGTAGAGCTGCCCCTGGTTCACGCACAGGGCGAAGGAGTAGGAATCGAGCCGGTGGCGGTCGGTCTTGATCACGTCTATCGGCGTGACCTTGCCCACGAGCTCGCCGGTGAAGTCGGTGCCGCTCGCGCCATGGCAGCGCGCGCAGTGCTCGGCGTAGACGGGCTTTCCCTTCGAGGCCAGCGCGGCGTCGACGGGGTAGGGATACGCGGGCGGCGCCGCGTCGAGCAGCCAGTCCTCCGTCCTGTGGATCGACGGGCGGTCCAGGGTCGGCGGGAGCGCTCCCGTCCCGAACGCCGCGCTGCGATTGCGCTCGTCCACCGACGTGTTGTTCCCGTCCCAGTGGAGCTCCATGCCCTCGCGGAGGCGCTGGTGCCAGATCGAGGGGAAATTGCACACGCCGATCCATTCCTCCTCGGGAAGGTCATCCATCCGGAAATTCAGCAGCACCTTGGGCGGGTTGAAGGTGTCGAATCGCCCGGGGCCGAAGACGGGCTCGTTGTCCATGAAGCTGAACATCCGCCACAGGGTGATCAGCTGGTCGCGCATGAGGTCGACGCCCACGTACCGGATGAGCTCGCGGTTGAGCCAGTCGTCGGTGCCCATCTTCTTTATCACGGGGGCGATCCGGTCGCCGGTGAAATCCTTGTCGAGCGCGACGGCGGAGAGGAACCGCTGGAATCCCTGCAGGTCCACGGTGTTGGACGGCATGCCGACGATGAAGCGCGGGGCGCTCGCCGGGGTGTCGCGCACGGAGCCCGCGTGGCACACGGCGCAGTTGAGGAAGACCCGGTCCATTCCCATCACCCTTCGCTTCGACACGCCGATAGGCAGGTCCTTGCCCGGCTCATAGAGGAACCCGAGCGACTGCAGGCCCTTTCCCGGCAGGTACTGCGGAAACAGCTCCGGGAGCGCCATCCAGATCGAGTAGGGGATTCCCGAGGAGCGCTCGCCTCCCGTGGAGCCGTACTTGAAGTGGTCCTCGTTGCCGGCGTAGGTGACCGGCGCATCGCTGGTGAAGCGCGCGATCGCCCAGATCGCGGCCACCACGATGACGATGGCGGCGATCCAGCACGCCCACCCGAAGCGATAGTTGGACCGGTCGGACGCCTGGGTTTGTGCTGACATGTCGTCGGGCGACCGCTCGCGCTATGCCGGGAACTTGAGCGCGAAGTCGATGGTCCGCTTCTTGCCCCACCATACGATCCCCAGGTAGATGCGGTTTACCGGGTCGACCAGGCGGATCTCGTCGCGGATCTTCCGGGCAAGCGCCGTCTTCGAGTAATCCAGCACGATGCATTTCTTTCCGTCGACCCAGCTTTCCGTGTAGTACACCTGGGCCATGATGGCCCTCGCGCCGTCAGGGCCGAGCTTGTTGAGCAGGGTGGTCGTGCCGTCGGGATTGCGGGTGAAGACCTTGCCCTGCCAGGCCAGGTCGTGGACGAAATGGGCGATCAGGCGGTTCCAGAATGAACCTGCCAGCGCGATCGCGTCGCCCTCTGAATTTCCCTCGGGGATCGGGCCGGCCAGGTTTGTGCCGAACATGGCGTCGAGTTCGTTCCGGGATTTTCCCAGAAGGTCGTTCAGTTGCATATGCGTGTGGGTTTGGTGGCGTTTGATGCCGCGGCCGCTAGATGGTCTTGAGGAATTCGATCAATGCGCGCTTGTCGGAATCGGAAAGCGTGGAGCCGAACGTGTGGCCCCTGTCGGTGACGAAATCCGGGCACGTGCTCACCTCGAGCAGCATGGGGGCGAGCTCCTGGGCCATGAGCGCCTTTGTGGCCGCCGGATCGAGCTTCTTGGCCTTGATCTCCGCGCACACCTCCACGACTTTCGCGGCGAGCTTCACCAGCTTTACCGGGTCGGCATAGGGATTGATGTTCGCGATGAGATTGACGGGGGTTCCCGCGGGGATGTCCCCGATCCGGAAGTAGCCGTCCGGGTCGGTCCACGGCTTGAGCATGTCGCGAAGCGGCTGGGGTATCTCAACCGACTGGAGCTGCAGCTTGCAGTCCTCGCCCGTCCGCCAGATCGAGTCCTTGCCCAGGCGCTTTTCCGGCCAGAGGAGCTTCTCGGCGGCGTCGTTGAAGGCCTCCATGCGGCCCGCGACGGAGGGGTCGCCCGTGTACTTTCCGAGCATGTTGTTGTGGAAGAACGGGGCCGTCGACCAGATGTTGATGAGCGACGGCGTCCGGTAATAGCCGGGTCCGCCCCCCGGCACCGTGAACTTGTCGGTCGCGTCGGTGTAGGGGTTGTACACGTCTATCTGCCCGACCGAGGGAAGGTTCTTGTAGGTGTCCGAGGAGAAGTCGTTCCAGACATGGCCGCTCATCGCGTTCGTGGCCATGGCGCGGGCGGCGTTCGTCTTGATCTTGGTGATCGGGTAGCGGACCTCGTCGGAGAAGAAGTTGTCGTCCCGGAAGTCGTCCTTCAGGACCGCGTCCGCAAACCACGCGTCCGGGTCGGCTCCCGCGGGAGGGCGCTTGCTTGAGTGGCAGGTCGCGCAGTTTTCCGCGAAGACCAGCTTCCCCTGCTTGAGCACCGCGGGATCCTGGGTCATGTACTCCTTCCCGCCGGGCGCGTCCTCGAGGTGCAGCGGCCTGAGCCGCATGAAGAACTTCGCGACGTTTATGACCTTCCCCTGGGTGGCCAGCCAGTAGACCGAGTTCTTCTGGGCGACGCCGATCTGGAAGGGCTCCTGGGGGGTCAGGCCGACCAACGCCATGTGGCGGGTCAGCCAATACTGCGAGTACATGCCGATGTTGATGTACACCCGGAGGGTGGCGCCGGGCACTCCCACGGAATCCGCGCCGTCCTTGAGGATGTGCGGAACGGCCATCGGCGACGTCTCGCCGGGGATGAGGAGCGTGTCCCCCGACACGTCCTCCATATGCGCGACCGAAAGGCGGTCGCCCAGCAGGAAGATGGGGTTGATCGCGTTCGGGTTGTTGATGTGGTCCGTCGCGATGCGCGAGGTGTCGGAGGTGCCGGCCGGCTGGGTTTTCAGCATCTCCCAGAATATTCCGCCCTGCCTGACGTTGTGGGCGAAGACCGCGCCCTCGCGGATGTACTGGTTGCCTATGGCCGAGTTCAGGTTCTCCAGCTTGGGGTTCTCGGGATCGGCCGGGGGGTTGCAGGGATTGAACGCGATGTGGCAGGCGCCGCAGGCGACCCCGACCCGGTACGGCTTCACGAGGGCGGGATCCGCCGCATAGGCCGAGTCGCTGTAGTAGCGCGGCCCGTCCCATTTCTTCTTCGCGGCGTCGTCGAAGTCGGGATTCGGGAACAGCCGGAAGCCCATGATGCCGGTGGAGCGCCCATAGACGTTCGGGTCGATCGCGCTGGATTCGGGCTCGACCGCCTCGTCGATCCACATGCCGTACTCGTCCGGTTTCGCGGCCTGCCGGTAGCCGGGGACGTTGATCAGGCCCATGTCCTTGAAGCGGGTCGCGCGGTTGCGCGAATCTATGGTCTTTAGCATGTCGATGAGCCCGTAGCTCTCCTGGGACATGCGGTTCCAGAACTGCTCGTCGCCGCCGCACCAGAGGTCCCATGTGTTCCGGCCCTTTATCTCGTCCCCGGACAGGGTAATTCCCCCGTCCATCGGCTTGAACACGTCGACCGCCAGCTCGGGAAAGTCCGCCGGGTTGCGGCCGCCGCCGTTGTCGACGAGCGAGACCTTGGTCGTCGTGCAGCTCACGGCCAGCAGGACGGCCATCGCGCAGGCAAGGGCAAGAACACTGAGGAGTTTTGTTTTCATGGCGTTTTTTCCCTAGAATAAATTCCCGGGCCCGGGGTAATCCATTCCGCGACGGTTCTTATGTGGGTTTGAAGGGTGGATCGAGCAATTAAAGCTTGGGGCGTTCTGTCGGGGCGCGGCTCATCTTCTGGAGAGGATGTACTCGAGCGCCTGGAGCACGCCGGTTCCCCCGAACGGCAGCAGGATGGCCCTCACGAATGGCTGCTGGTGCCAGGGCATGAACGCGCCGTCCTGGTTGGCCACCATGTCCGACTGGAGCGCGTCAAGGGAATCGGCGAGTCCATCGGCACCCGCGGCCCTGGCGTTCGCCGCATTGAGCCCGATGCTCCGCACGGCCCGGCGCTTCGCCTTGGTCGCGGCGTTCTTCAGCAGCACCGCGCAGAGCGCGCAGATGCCGGCGTTGACGCCGTAGAAGAGGAGAACGGAGGGCGACACGTGCCAGTTGGCAAAAAAGGCCCAGCGCGCAAAGATGAGGAGGGTGAGGACGACGAACGGCAGGATGATCAGCGGCACGGCCTCCGCTGTCAGCCGCCCAATGAAGCGGACCTCGACATAGGCGCTCGAGGCCTTCCGCCTGGCATCCAGCTTCAGGCCCTCCGTCCTGTTGATCGACGGGATCCGGTCAAAGGCCCGCCTGGGCCAGAGGCTCGGATGGTCCTCGCCGAGCCTTGAAACGAATCGGAAGCAGCTCTGCGTCTCGTCGACCACCCAGAACAGGAGATAGCACATCAGGAGCGAGGCCGCCAACAGCAGCGAATCGTCGAAGGCCACGCTGAACGCGCCCCGCGTTGGGGACATCGGTATCCCGATGGTGACAAAAAGGCAGCCCCACCCCGTCATGTAGGCCAAGGTCAGCATGGCGGCCCTTACGCGCCGCCGCATGGGAGTGGATCTTTCGCACAGGTACCTCCACAGGATCTGGCTGCTCACGTAGCGCGCGGGCCCTTCCTTCGAGGCACTCTCGGTCTGGCGGATGGCCTTTGCGGCGGCGACGGCATGGCGATAGTTGCTGCCGGGCTTCTCAAGGGCCAGCACGGCCGCCTTGTTCTCCTCTTCCGTCAGGAGATAATCGCCCTGTTTGAGCGGCATCCTCATCAGGACTTCGCGGGCGGCCGCAAGGATGCCGTGCCGATGCCGCAGGACGGGAGGCGCCTCGATCAGCCCGAAGTCCCTGCAAAGGAGAATGCGGCTCTTCTTCACCCGGCTGACGCAGTAGTGGACGCCGGCGAACGCCGTCATGGTCGCCACGAGCCTGACCAGTTCCGACGGCCAGATGCTCACCCCCTCGATCAGGGTCAGCGGCTCAAGGCCGTCATAAAAGGCGTTGAAAAGAACGAATATTACGGCGAGTGCCGCGATCAGGCTCAGGGCGACGCTTCGGTCAGCCCTCTCGTCGGGCTCGAGGCTGAAGCGGCCGAGGAAGATGAACAGGACCATGGCCCCGAACACGACGGCCCCCACCCCCAGGAGCAGGGTGTCGGCAATGTGCTGCCGCCAGAAGGTACCCCCCGGCAGGAGCGGCATCTCGTTCTTCGGGTGCAGGAGGTTTGCCGAACTGGGCGCATTCGAATCCTCCGGGTACGTCGACTTGTCGGGGGGCAGGTAGAGGCGCACGGGGTAGGTGCGGCCTATCTCGAAGCGCAGCGGGAGCGTGTGGGAGCGGAAGTAGAGGACCTCCGGCATCGGCGGCCCAACGGCCATCTGGACCGCGAGGAAAGCGCCCGTCTGCTCCGCGCCTCGGAAGGGGGGGACGCCGCGCTGGAGCTTTTGAAACAGCTCAAGGCCGTAGGATGACGCCACGACGACGTTCCTGGTGTACTTTATCGACGCCGGGTCGATGAAGCGGGCATCCAGTTTGTCGCTGAAGAAAATCGCGTCTGGAAATCGCGGGCGAAGGGCCTGGAGCAGGAGCATCTGGTCATAGACGTTTGATCCCAGCAGCCCGATCGCGCTCAGCGTGGTCGGCTTCGACTTGGAGGCGACTCCGCTCGGGGCGTGGGGATCCCGCGTGCTCAGCCGGTCGGCGAAGACCATTCCCAGGCGCGCTATGTAGTCGACCTGGTGCTCGCCCTGGGCGCGCTCGAAGAGGTGCGAGTCGTCCGAGTCGTCATCCGATTTCCCCGTGCCGTCGGCCTTGCCGCCGGCGCCTGCCGAGGCCGCGGTTCCCCCGACGCCGGAGATATAGTAGGCCCGAAGGACCTGGGGCGGCCAGCCCTTGTCGCTGTCGAACTTCAGGTCGAAATAGCTTTCGGCCGGCAGCGAGGGGAGGGGATTCTTGCCATGCGGCTGGTTCAGCTGGTTGAGCTTTGCGGCGAAAGTGAGCGGCATGGCGCGCCCGTAGTCCGTGTCCCAGTCGGATACGATCGCGATCCGCGTGCTTTCGCCTCCGACATCCACGCCCCGGAGCTTGAGCTCGTCGAGAAACGATTCCGCGAGCTCCTCGTCCGTGCACGTGAGATTCACCAGGCGAGGGCCATTTCCCGGGCGACCGTCGAGAAGCTTGCGGCCGGCCGGCACGGGATTGCCTGCGTCCGGGCCGGGATTTCCCCCTTGCACCAGAAGGTCGAGGACTCCGTTGGCCATCGTTGCCGATGACGAGTAGAACGTGATCGCGGATCCCCGGTCCGGGAAGGCCCTGTTCTCCACCAGGATGTCCTTGAGGGTTCCCGACCAGTAGGGGCCGATGACCTTGAAGTCGATCCTGTCGGCGCCGAGCCCGGTGAGATTTTGCACTTGCGGCATCAGTTGGCTCCGCAGGCCGTCGAGCGCCCTCAGGGGGTTTGTGACGAGGGTCTCGCCCTGGACCCAGACGACCAGGACGGCGGCATAGGGCTGGGGTTTCCTAGGGTCGCGGGCCAGGTTGTCGGCAACGAACCATTCCGCGGGAAGGGGGTCATCGATACCCGGCGGCTTTCGCCCGGGTCCGGCCGCCCAGTCGATGGGGGGCGAGATCAGCAGGAGATGCTCGGGATCGTCGGCGACCAGCCCCTGGGCGCCCAGGCCGCTCACGGTGGCCGCGCGAAACCGGATGCGCATCTCCCGGGCCTCCGTCGAATGAAAGTCGCCGCGCACGATCACCGGCAGGATGCATATTCTGCTGGCTTTGACCGACGCCCCGAACGCCTCAGGGGATTCGATCGGCCCGGGCAGGCCGGTTCCCCTGACCCCCACCAATGAGGATTCTCCGCCCACGTCGAGCCTGCCGTCCGCCCTGACCCACGCGTCAAAAGGGTCGTCCGAAAGGTGCGCGACAATCAGGGTGCCCTTGTCGCTCGCCGGTTCTATCGCGGCGGGGGACAGCGATCCCAGCTTGCCGGTGTTTAGGAAAGCGCCCATGGCTGCCGCAAACAGCATGAAAAGCTGCCAGGAAGGCATCGACGAGCCGTTGGAATCGGAGGCCATCGCTTTCGGCGGCGAGTCAGGATGCCAGCGGCATCGCCCTTGTGCCCTGCGACAACCGGAGCCGGCCTGACTCGGAAGGCGGCCGCGCGCGAACGCAAAGGCCTGCCATCGGCGTGGGGTGGGTGGGGCGCGGCATTCGATGTCCTAAGGGTAAGATTTGGTGGAACGGAACAACCTGATCCTCCGCGACCAACGCGATTCCTGGGAACGGGCAAACCTAAGAATCATACCGTCCGCACCGAAACGGAAAAAACCGCATGAATATACGTAAAAAATCCCGGCATCGGGAGGAGCCAATCGCGGATGAACTCGGGGCGAACGGGTGCGGGAAGACCCCCGAAAATATCCCCGCGCGCCCGTTCCCGATCCGCGGCGGAGGAATGGGATCCCTCATTTCGACTTGAGCTCGCCCGTGGCGCCGTCGCCCGCGAGGGCGCCCCCTTCATCCGTCACGCCCTCCTCGCCGAAAGCCCGCACGAATCCGGCGGCGCTGGGGTTGTTCTCCCGGAGAGCCGTGTCCCAGAAGGGAAGCGGCGGGACCTCTGGGCGACGGATTCAAGGCCAATGGGGACGATACGCCCGGGAGGCCCGAAGTGAATCCAAGGTTTTCGCGTCCTCGAAAGCGCGGCTCGTTGGCGGATTTCCGCACTTCGGCGCGAAAACGCGTTGTTTCGTCGCAAAGGACGGGTTCGTCCCGGCCAATTTGCGTGCATTTTTCCCCGCCGGCGTCCAGCGTCGCCCCGTGAAAAAGCCCCTCCTCCTCGCCGCGCTTCCGCTCCTCCTCTCCTGCGCGCCGGTGCTCCTGGCCCAGCCTCTGACGCTGCCCCAGGTCAGCCCGGCGGCCAGCGTCTCGCAGACCATCGGGATCACCGAGGTCACGGTCCTCTATCACCGTCCAAGCGTCCTCAACCGCGAGATATGGGGAAGCCTGGTGCCCTACGGATTCAACGACCTCGGGTTTGGAACGTCCAAGGCCTCGCCGTGGCGCGCCGGCGCAAACGAGAACACGCTGATCTCCTTCCAGCATGATGTCGTGGTCGCGGGAAGCCCGCTGCCGGCGGGCACCTACGGGCTCTCCATGGCGCTCGCCCCGGACGGAACGGTGACCGTGATCTTCTCGCATGACACCGGCTCGTGGGGCAGCTTCTTCTACGACCCGAGCCGCGACGCGCTCCGCGTCCCGGTGAAATGGGAGGACGCGCCGTTCCGCGAGCAGCTTTCGTACGACTTCTCGGACGTGACGAAGGACTCGGCGGTGCTCGCGCTTTCGTGGGAGAAGAAGAGGATCCCGATTCCCCTGAAGGTCCACACCGACGACAACGTCGTCGCCTCGCTCAGGCAGGAGCTGAACGGCTCCAAGGGATTCCAGAGCCAGTCGTGGTCAACCGCCTCGGCCTACCTGCTGAAGAACAACATCGATCTTCCGCTTGCCCTGGAATGGGCGCAGGACGCCGTCAGCGGGCGGACCTCGGGCGAGCGCATTTTCGTCAACCTGTCCAACGAGGCCGCCGTCCTCGAGAAACTCGGGCGCGCCGACGAGGCCAAGGCCGACATGGATGAGGCGATGAAGACGGGGACGACCCTTCAGATACACCAATACGGGCGTTTCCTGCTCACGCTCGGCAGGAAGGACCGCGCGCTGGAGGTATTCAAGCTGAACGCCGAGCGGCATCCGAACGAGTGGCCCGTCAACTACGGTCTCGCCCGCGGATACTCCGCGGTAGGCGACTACAAGACCGCGCTCGACGCCCTCCTCAAGGCCGAGACCCAGGTCCCGGCGGGGGACGCCCTGAACGCGGCGGCCATCAAGTTGAACATCGAGAAGCTCAGGCGCGGCGTGGACATCAACTGAGCGCGGGCGGCTCGCCGCCGGGGGCCGGAGGGTTCCTCCGCATCCGCCTCCCGGGACGATCCGCCCCGCGATTTGCGCCCGATGCCCGAGACCCCCAACCCACGCCCATGAGCGGCGCTGCCGAGCGCGGCCTCCATCCCCTCGGGAATGTCCTGGTCAACCACCTGGGATTTCGCTGCCACGCCAGGAAGCAGGTCATCGTGCGCGGCGCGAGGGAGGAGGCGTTTGAGCTCCAGGACATGTCGCTGATACGCCCGGCGGGCATGGGCGCCCGGGAAGGGTACCGGGAGGTGCTGGTCGGCCGGCTCCGCACCGTCGATTCCCCGCTCGGAAAGTATTCCGTCGGGGATTTCTCGGGGTGCACGGCGCCGGGCATCTATCGGGTGGAGCTTCCCGGCACCGGCGAGCACTCCTACCAGTTTGCCATCTCGGACGGCGCCTTCGGCTGGCTGCCGGCGCTGCTCCTCAATTTTGTCCACAACTGGCGCTCGGGCCCGTTTGAGAACGAGCTGCGCGGCCCGACCCACCTCGACGACGCGCGCCGGTCGGACAACGGCAAGGCGGCCGACGCGGTCGGCGGCTGGTACGATGCCGGCGACGTGCGCAAGTGGATGGTGCATTCGAACCTGCCCGCGCTCGCCTTCATGGACGCGCACGAGCGGCTGCCCTGGCACTACGCGGAATGGGAGCGCGTCGACGAGGGGTGGTCGCCCTGGCTCCTCGAGGCGCTCTGGGGGCTGGATTTCATGCTGAAGATGCAGGACCCGGCGACGGGCATGTTCTTCGAGGACGTGGGAGGGGGAGGAAACTCGCGGAAGCGCCCGGGCATGTCGTGGTGGTACGAGAACCACTCGGGCTGCTATGCCGACAATGCCGGCAACCGATTCACGGACAACGCGACCGACAGCGGCGACGAGCGTCCGCTCCGGGTCCAGTACAACCCGATCGCCCAGTTCACTTCGGTGACGATCCTCGCACGCGCCGCGCGGACGTTCGCCGCGCTGGATCCCGGGCGCTCGCTCCGCTTCGCGGAGGCCGCCGGGCGCGGCTGGCGCCTCGGCCTGGACCCGGATCCCCGGTATCTCGAGTCGGCCGGCGTTGATTTCGGCGCGTGGACCGCCGTGCGAAGCTGGCGGTGCCTGGCAGCGCTCGAGCTGCATCGCTGCGGTGGCCTGCCGTGGGAGGCGGTGGACACGGCTGCCGACGCCCTCCTTGAGAACTTCGACGCCAAGCTGGGGTTCTGGAGGAACCAGGCAGGCGGCAGCGAGCCGTTCCGGGGCGTGCTCCACTCCGCGCAGCCGCTCATCGCCCTGGCGCAGTTTGCCCGCGCGTCGACCGAGCCGGGGCGCCGGGCCAAGGTTGAGGACATCCTTCGCCGCTGCCTGGACGAGTACGTCTTTCCGCTGGCTTCGCTCACGCCCTTTGGCTTCATCCCGTTCGGCGCGTTCATTCAGGCCTCGAGCGAGGGCGACCTCTACCGCCCCTGGAGGGACGGCTATCGTTACCGGTTCCTGATGCCGGAGCATCATCCGCAGAGCATCAACCACGGCCTGGCCGGGCACTGGACGAGCTGGGCCCACGCGCTGGCGCTGACCGGCAGCCTCCTCGGGGATGCGCGCTGCACCGAGCTTGCCTGGAGCCAGCTGCAGTGGCTTGTCGGCGGAAACCCGTTCAATTCGTCGCTGATCAGCGGGGTCGGTTTCAACAATCCCATGCCGCACAGCCGCTTCCTGGGGACGTTTCCCGGCGGCTTCTGCACCGCCTTCAATGGCTCGTCGGACGACCGGCCCCTGCTCGACCTCGATGGCAACGCCCAATGGAACACCACCGAGTACTGGATGACGCCGCTCAGCAACGCCCTGATGGCCCTCAGCCACCTGAATCCCTCGCGGGGCGCCGCCTCGGGGAAGATCGGCAGGCTTGAGCGCGGCGGCCCGGGCGCGCCCGAGCCTTCGGGCTCCAGCCGGGCCGGTTGAGCGCCTCCGGGGGAACGGCACGCCCATTGGGCCGCCGGGGACCTGCGGCCTATGGCCGACCCCGCGCCCAGAGGGCGGCAATCTCCCCGCGCAGGACGACCGCGTCGGGCCACGAGGGCGGCAGGCCCGTGATGTTGTAGCCGCCCCCGTCCCCGAATCCCGCCATCGGGCCCATCTCCGGGCACGCGAAGAGGGTCTTGTCCCGGTTTGCCTTGGCGCTCCTCCACATTGTCATCACGGCCTCCACGAATTTCAGATACGCCTTCACCTCGGGCGTGAGCCGGCCGGCGTGCGTCACGGGAACCTGGCAATGATGGCCGTTGAACGGCCGGAAATGGCACTGGTCGCTGTTTCGCACCAGTTCGGGGTGGTCGAGCAGCCGCGCTATGTACTCCCCGGGGCTGAGGTGCTTGACCACGGCAAAATGGGAAAAGTCGAAGTTGATCTTGATGGTCTGCCCCGTCGCACGCTCGTACCGCTCGGCGATCTCGTAGGTCTTCTCCGGGGTCTCGGTGCAGGTGTCGCGATGCACCTCGAGCGAAACCACCACGCCCCCGATCCGCTCGGCCTCGCGCACCATCCGCGCCCAGTGTTTCGCGGCGACGGCGGGCGGAGTGTCGTGGTTGTCCATCTGGACGTTGATGTGCACGGCGCCGCCCGCTTTCTGGGCGCGGATCAGCGCCGCGAACTCCGCCGGATCGTCCGACGAGATGTAGCCCAGCAGGTGACGGAGGCCGTGCTTTGCGGCGAGCCGGCGGTGCTCGGGCGTGAGCAAGCCGGCGATGCCGTCGAAGCCGGCGTCGGCCGCGGCCTTGATTTTCTTCTCAAGCGACCACTCCCCTCGGGGGGACGGATGCTCAAGAAGCGACCAGAGTGCGGCGATGTGTGCTATTTGGGGCATAAGGCGGGCGATGCGCCGCAGGGCTAGGCGGGAGCCGGCGGCTCCCGCTGCAGCGAGAGCAGGGCTATGATCGCCGCGAGCGTGAGATAGCCTGCCGAGAACTGGAGCGCGAGGGTGCGGCCCACGCCGGTCAGCATCCACGGCAGGTAGAGCCCGCCTCCCGCCTCGACGGAGTGGATAACGCCGAAAAGCGTCAGGACGCCGCCGGCGACAAGGGCGCCGATCGCGGCGCCCGTGCGCCTGTCGACCATGGCCGCGACAAACGCCGCCCAGATCATGGCCGTTATGATGAAGCCGTTGCCCAGGGCCACGATCACGCCGAGCTCGGGCATGCCATGGTCGGTGGACGTGAGCAGCTGCGCGAATCGATCCGGCGGCACGTAGGCGGGGTCGCCGAGCTTGATCGCGAGCATCCGCGCGATCGATGGGAAGAAGCTGAACACGACCGCCGCGGCATGCCGCTTCGGGGTCGCCTCGAACGCCTGTGCCGTGATCTCGATCGAGACGAAGACGAGGATGGGGGCGAGCACCGCCAGCGGAACCAGCTCGACGAGGTTTGAAAGGTACCCGAAGACCCCGCCGAGCCCCACGAACACCCCGGTCAGGAGGGTATAGCCCGCGCGCGCGCCCATCTTCTTGTAGGCCGGCTGGCCGATGTAGGGCGTCGTCTGCGCCACGCCCCCGCAAAGGCCCGCGACAAGCGTCGAGAGCGCCTCGGTGAGGAGGATGTTGCGGGTGCTGTAGTCGTCCCCCGCGGCCCGCGCGCTCTCCGTCACGTTGATGCCGCCGATCACCATCAGCAGGCCGAAGGGAAGGATCAGCGGCAGGTACGGCACCGTGTCGCGGAGGCCTTCGATGAACCCGAGGGTGGGCGTCGGCAGCGCGAAGCGGAGCGCGAGGGCCGCCGGCGCGTGGTATCCCGGGCCCGCGAGCCCGAGCGGCCCAAGCGAGTAGTAGAGGGCGAGGCCGATCAGGAAGGCGGCCAGCACGCCCGGCATGTTTCCGGGAAGTCTACCCTTCGCGACCACGGCGTAGAGAACGACGCCGAGGCCCACGAAGCCGACGACGGGCACGCGCAGCAACTCGACGATGGGAATGAAGCCGATCAGCATGAGGGCGATGCCGGCGATGGATCCGAGCAGGCCCGCGCGCGGGATCACGCGGCCCACCCAGTTCCCGGCAAACGAAAGGACAAGCTTGAGGAGGCCCATCACCATCATGGACGCCATTCCCAGGTGCCACGTCGCCATCGCCGCGTCGTGCTCATCGAGACCGCGCTGCTTGAAGGCGGCGAAGGCCGGTCCCAGCACCAGGAGGGCGAGGCCGATCGTCGTCGGCGTGTCGATCCCGAGCGGCATGGCCGTCACGTCGTCGCGTCCCGTCCGGCGCGCGAGCCGCACCGCCATCCATGTGTAGATCAGGTCGCCCACGAGCACGCCGAGGGCGGTCCCGGGAAACATGCGCGTGTAGACGATGTCGGCGGGAAACTTGAACAGGCCCACGAGCACGGTCGCGAGAAAGGCCATCACCGCGAGGTTATCGACAACGAGCCCGAAGAAACCGTTCAGGTCGCCCGCCAGGGACCAGCGGCGGTGGGTGGGTGCGCTGCTCACAGCCGCCGAAGAAACCCGAATTCGCCGACAAGGCAAAGGCAGAGTGCGGCCGCTTTCTCCTTCCTGAGGCGGCCTGGCGCCCCATAATGGGGGAAGACATGACCCGGCACGCCTTCCTCACCCGCCTCCCGCGCCTTCTCCTCGGGCTGGGCGGCCTCGCGGCGCCGTCCCTGTCCGGCGCCGAGCCGATCAAGGTCGGCTTCTTCATGTCGATGACGGGGCGGGACGCCTCGTTCGGGGAGGCGTCGCTGCGCGGCGCCAGGCTGGCGGTCGATGAGCTGAACGCCGCGGGCGGGGTCCTCGACCGGCCGGTCGAGCTCGTGGTTGAGGACAACCGCTCGCTTGCCGGCGAATCAGCCACCGCGGCAAAGAAGCTGATTTCGCGCGACCACGTGGTGGCGCTCGTCGGCGAATGCTCGTCGGCCAGGACGCTCGAGGCCGCCGTCATCGCCCAGGCCAGCGGGATCCCGCTGGTCACGCCGGCCTCGACGAGCCCGAAGGTCACCCAGGTCGGCGACGACATCTTCCGTGTCTGCTTCATCGACTCGTTCCAGGGCCAGCTGATCGCGACCTTCGCGCGCCGCAAGCTCGGCCTCACGCGCGCGGCATTGCTCGTCGACACCACGTCCCCGTATTCGGTCGGGCTGGCGGAGTACTTTGCCAAGACCTTCGTCGCGCTGGGAGGCGAGGTCGTTGCAACCCAGAACTACTCGGGCTCCGACACGGACTTCCGCGCTCAGCTGACGTCCATCCGCGCCGCGGAGCCCGACGCGCTCTTCCTGCCGGGCTCCTACGTCGCCGCGGGCCTGGTGGCTCGGCAGGCGCGGGAGCTCGAGCTCAGGGCGACACTCCTTGGCGGCGACGGCTTCGAGGCGCCCCAGCTCCTCGAGATCGGCGGCGACGCGCTGGAGGGCGCCTATTACGCGACCCACTTCGCCGTCGAGAACACCGACCAGGCGTCCGTCAGCTTCGTCGGGGCCTTCCGCGCGCGCTACGGCTCGGCGCCCAACGGGCTCTCGGCGCTCACCTTTGACGCGGTCAACCTCGTGGCCGACGCGATCAGGCGCGCCGGCACGACCGACCGGGGCGCCCTTCGCCTCGCGCTGTCCGAGACGCGGGGATTCCCGGGGGTGACCGGCCTGATGACGATCAACGGGCAGCGCGACGCGGACAAGGACGCCGCCATCGTCACGGTGAGGAACGGCAAGCTGACGTTTGTCGAGGCGATCCGGCCCTAGCGCGCGCCGCGCCGGCGATTCACAGCCCGGCCGCCGCGGGATGGTCGCGGCGGCTCCACTGCTCCCTCGTCAGGACGTCCCAGTAGACATTGTAGCGGTCGTACTTGATCTCCCAGAACGGGCGCAGCGTCACGTCGCTGCCAACGCCCACCGTGTGGAACACGAGCGAGCCGTCCGCGGAGCGGACCACCGCCTTCTCGAGCGGGGCCTCCCCGCGCACGAGCACGGGCACCGCGACGGCATCCGCGTCCACGTTGGCATCCTGGCGCTCGGCATACGGGACGGTGTCCGACTGCGGGGCCGGCCCGAGGTCGGCGGCGAGGACCACCGGCCCGTAGAGAAAGGCCACCTTGTCCGGCGCGTCGGGCATCGCCTCCACGCGCACCGCCATCGGTATGGTGACCGCGATGCGGTCGCCCTTTTTCCACGCCCGCCGGATGACGGCATAGGTCCCGGGCGCGGCGGCTGTGCCGAGCGGCTGCCCGTTGAGCTCGAGGGCCAGCGCGCCCGCGGCCCAGCCGGGGCAGCGCACCTTGATCGCGAGCGGCGCCGTCGGGTCGGACGTGACGGTGAGGACCGTCCGGTTCCCAATCGGGTAATCGGTCCTCTGCTCCATCGCGAACCCCTTCTGCGCCCAGGTGAGGCTGGAGGCGATGAAAAGGTTCACGTAAAGGTCGTCGGCGCCATGGAAGTAGATCGCCTCGCCGTACTTGGTGTGGTTCTCCATCCCGGTGCCCACGCAGCACCAGAACGAGTCGAAGGGCGTGCTGTACGTCTTGAAGAGGCCGGGCTTGAGCGACATGAAATACGTGAACATGCCCAGCTTCGGCTCCTGCGAGGCGAGGATGTCGTTGTAGAGCGCGCGCTCGTAGAAGTCGGCGCAGTCCGTCCTCGGCTCCCAGCCGAACACGTGCTCGGTCAGCTTGAGCATGTTGTACGTGTTGCAGGTCTCGGCCGTGTTGGCGGCGAGGTGCTGGGACATCGTGCTCTCCGGGAAGAGGCGCTCGTTCTCGCTGTTCCCGCCGATGACGTAGGAGTAGTGGTGCGCGATCAGGTCCCAGAAATAATCGGCGATTGCGCGGGCCTGCGGGTCGCCGGTCGCCTCGTAGGTGCGCGCCTCGCCGATGATCTTCGGAATCTGGGTGTTGGAATGCTTGCCGGGCAGCTCGTCGCGGTGCGCAAGGAGGGGGTCAAGCACGGCCCTGTGGTAGAAGCGGCGAGACGTCTCGAGGTAGCGGCGGTCGCCGGTGTGCACGTAAAGGTCCACCAGGACGTCCATCATGCCCCCCTGCTCCACGGAGAGCATCGTCTGGAGCTGCGCCGGGGTGAGCCCGGCGGTGATGGCGCCGACCCAGTCGGCCAGCTTGAGCGCGACGTCGCGGGCCTGGAGGTTGCCGCCGACCAGCCACGCGTCCTTCAGCCCGTTCAGCACCTTGTGCTCGGTGTACCACGGCACCCAGGCGCCCCCCTTGAAGTTGAAGGGGCCCTCGGTCTCGACGATGCCCTCCCTGAAGTTGCGCAGAGTCTGGAGCTCGAGCGGGGGAAGCGCGCCGATATAGCCGTCCCCATACGCCGCCTGGCATTCGGCCATCTCGGCGACGATGTAGTCGATGCGCCGGCGGAAGCGCGCGTCCCCCGTCGCGGCAAACTGCTGCGACAGCGCGGTCAGGTAGTGGCCGAGCGTGTGGCCGGCGATCCCGTGGGTCTCCCACCCGCCGTAGCTCTCGCCCTTCGGCGCCAGCCCGGCGTACCTGCGCGTGTTGTGAAGCAGGCGGTCGGGCTCGATCGAGAGCAGGTAGTCGGCGTTGCGCACCATGGCCTCCTTGAACGGGCTGTCGAGGAGGCGGACATCGCCGAGCGCAAAGGGGCGGGCGGCGAGGGCCGCGGGCTGGGGGGCGGAATCGGCCCGGGCCGCGTGCGCCGCCGCCAGCAGTGCCAGCAGGCAGGCGAGCATGCGTTTCATGGCGGGGAGTGGATTCAACAGAGGCGGGTTTCCTGGAACGGCCAGTTCTTCTTGGCCGCGGCGCGGTTATAGCCATATTGGTCGGGGCATCCACTCCAAATCGCCAACCCCAAGACCCCATGGAAAGCATTCCCCTCACCCGCCGCGAGTTCCTCAAATCCGCCTCGGTCATCTCCGCGGCTACCCTGGCATTTCCCCATGTCCTCCGGGCGCAGCAGGGGCGCTCGCCCAACGACAAGCTAAACATCGCCTGCGTCGGGGTCGGCGGCCGGGGCGCCGACGCGGTCAGGGGCCTCGCTGCGGAGAATATCGTCGCCCTGTGCGACGTCGACGACGCCCGGGCGGCCGAGACCTTCAAGGCGCACCCTGAGATAGGGTCCGACCGCCGCTTCAGGGACTACAGGAGGATGCTGGACAGGCTGGGCGGCCAGATCGACGCGGTCACCGTCTCCACGCCCGACCACATGCATTTCCCGATAGCCATGGCCGCGCTCTCGCTTGGGAAGCACGTGTTCGTGGAGAAGCCTATGACCCAGGTCATCTCCGAGGCGCGGCAGCTCGCCCGGGTTGCCCGCGAGAAGAAGGTGGCGACGCAGATGGGAAACCAGGGCCACGCGGGGGAGGGCTGCCGCCAGCTCAGGGAGTGGGTGATGGCGGGAATCCTCGGCGATGTCACCGAGGTCCACAGCTGGACGGACCGGCCGATCTGGCCGCAGGGGGTCAAGCCCCCCAACCACTCCAAGATGATGCCGGTCGTGCAGGGAACGCTCGACTGGGACCTGTGGCTCGGCGTCGCGGCCCAGCGCGAATACGATCCCGCCTACCTTCCCTTCACATGGCGGGGATACTGGGATTTCGGGACGGGGGCGATGGGCGACATGGGGTGCCACATCCTGGACGGGGCATACTACGCCCTGGGCCTTGGGCTGCCGACGCGCGTCGAGGCGGTCAGCGCCAACCAGACCGCCGCCAGCCCGCCGACCGCCTCGATGGTGACCTATCATTTTCCGGCGCGCGAGGGGATGGCGCCCGTGAAGCTGACCTGGTACGACGGGGGCCTCCAGCCGCGCCTGCCGGACGAATTCGAAGCGGGCCGCCTCCTGGACCCGAACGGAACGCTGATCGTGGGTTCCAAGGCGACCGTCCTGGCCGACACGTATTACGACAAGGTGCTGATCATCCCCGACGCGAAGATGCAGGCGATGGCGCCGTCGCTTCCCCCGAAGACGATCCCGCGCGTGGAGGGCGGCCACTTTGCCGAATGGGTGCGCGCCTGCAAGGGGGGCGTCCCCGCCGGCTCCAACTTCGACTACGCCTCGGGCCTGGCGGAGGTCGCCCTACTGAGCAACCTGGCCATACGCGCCCGCCGGCCGATCGAATGGGACGGCGCCGCGATGAGGGTGACCAATGACGCCGAGGCGAACCGCTATGTGACGAAGGCGTACCGCCCCGGCTTCGGCGTCTGACAAAGCACGCGCGGCCCGGTGCCGCTATTCCATCCCCTCGACCGCGAAGATCTCCACGGGCTCGTCGCGGCCCCTGACCGGCGCCGCGCCGAGGGGGCGCACCAGGTATTTCCCACGCGCCGCCTTGAGCGTCGCCGCGCTCACGAGGATGTCGGCCCGGTACTGGGACATCCTCGTCAGGTCCTGCAGGCGCGCCGCCACGTTTACGCCGTCCCCGAGGACCGAGTAGTTCAGGCGGCGGGACGACCCGATGTTTCCCGCTATGATTCTTGACGTATTGATCCCGATTCCGAACGCCAGCTTGGCGCGGCCCTCGGTCGCGAGCTCGGCGTTGAGCCGGGCCAGGCCCGACTTCATCTCGAGCGCGGCGAGTATGGCGCTGTCCGCGTGGTTGGGGTGTGTCACCGGCGCGCCGAAGAGCGCCATGATCGCGTCGCCCATGTACTTGTCCACGACGCCGAGGTAGATCTCGACGATCCCGCTCATCCGGTCGAAATACCGGTTGAGCAGGGCGAGGACCTCCCGGGGCGGCATGGACTCGCTCAGACGCGTGAAATTCCGCAGGTCGACGAAAAGGACCGTGACCTCCAGCTCCTCCCCGACCAGGGCGCCGCCGCCGCTCATGAGCTGCGCGGCGATCTCGGGGGACAGGTTCTTGTCGAGGAGATCCCGGACCTGGTCCCTCTCGGCGAGGCCCTCGCTCATCCGGTTGAACGACGTGGCGAGCTGGCCGATCTCGTCCTCGCGGTTGAGCTTCAGGCGGATGCTGTAGTCGCCGCGCGCGACGACCTCGGTGTGCGCCGCCAGGAGGCGCAGCGGCTCGCTCAGGTTGCGCGCGATCCTTACGGCGAGGAGGGCGGCGACCGCCAGCAGGACCAGCGACAGGTACCTGAGGAAGCGCTCCAGCAGGCGGTCGGGCGCAAGCTCGGCCGCGAGCGACCGCTGCAGCGCGATCGACGCATAGCCGGGCGTTATGAGGGGGAGCGGCCGATACACCGTCACATACGACTTCCCGCCCGCGTTCACCGTGCGATCGCTCTCCTCGGGAGTGGAGGGCGCGGCCGAGCTCGCCTCGGCGTCCGTCAGCGTCGACTCGACGGGCGACATCGCGCCGGCCGTGCCGTAGAAGAACGTCGCGTCGAGGCGGGTGTCGGCCTTGAGCTCCATCGCGAAATCGTGGTCGATCGGGAGGGCGAGCCCGATCCAGGCCACGATCTCCGGGGCGGGCGCATAGATCGGCACGACGATCAAGGCGTAGAGCTTCCCGCCCGGGCCGTCATTCGGCAGGTGAGCAAACGCCTGCTCGCGGGCCTCGTCGGCGACCGACGCGCTCTTCACGAGCTCCTGGAAGGGCTTGAGCGCCGAGTCGGCCAGGACGCCCCCGGTGTCCCCGATCTTGGACCCGTTGGCGGAGAGAAGCACCATGAACGGGACGTTCATCCGGGAGGAGTAGGTCAGCAGCGCCGAGTGGACCGTGGCCGGGTCGGGCTTCTCCTCGAGGAAAAGCTGCCGGATCGCGTAGTCCCGCGACATGAGGACGGCGCGGTTCCACAGGTCGTCCAGCCTCGCCTCGTAGCGGCGCTTGAAGAGCAGCGCCCCCTGCTCGAGGTTTTGGTGGATGCGCTCGATCGCGCTCTTGTGGTTCTCCCGTACCACGAAGATGTAGTTTGCGCCCTGGGCGAGCGCCACGAGGCCGACGATCAGGAGGAGGAGCCGGCTGCCGAATCGCCGGAACCGCGGCGCTCTTAGTCTGAAGGGGGCCAAGGTGTCGCCCTATTTGTATTCGGCGCCCGCGGCGTCCGGCGCGCGGCGAATGCGGTGGTTGGATTTCAGGATCACCGAGACCACCTGGGTCGAGTCCCCGGCCTCGGCGACCGTGATGTCGCGCTCGACCGTGACGGCGCGCGGGTGCCAGACTTCGAGGCGGTAGCGCCCGGCGGGAAGGCCGGAAATCTCCGCCGTCCCGTCCGCGCCGGTCTTGGCAAAATAGGGCGTGGACAGCACGACGATGTACGCGACCATCCAGTCGTGGATGTTGCATCCGAGGGTGACGATGCCCTCGTGGTCGAAGACGATCGCGGCCGTCGACTCGCCGATGTACAGCGGGATCTCGAATCGTTTCGCGGGCGAGACGGAGTAGACATGGTGCTGGACGCTGTCCCGGTTCGGGAAAACGACCCGCGTGCCCACGACCACGGGGGTCACGTAGGGGCTGAATTCCTGGTTCTGCTGCACGATCGCGACGGGCTCCGCGGGCGGCCGCAGCGGCGCGGTCGCGTCGAGCGGATGCACGGACGCGACGGCGTTCGCGACGGGAGCCATCGCGGAGTCCTGCGCGACAATCCTCACGGTCCCGGCAGCGCGCGCCGAAAGCACGCCGGCCGCCAGCAGGGTGATGAATGCGGGGCTTCTCATTGAAATGGCCGGTTCAGAAGTGGTGCACGATGCTCGCGCTGACAAGGTCGTTCACGTAGCGGTCATATGCGTTCGTGTCGAAGCGCTCGTACTGCAGGACCAGCGCCGTGTTTGGCCCGATCGCCGGTGAGACGCCCGCGCCGTAGGAGAGCGTCTGCGCCCTCGCGCGGTACGCGATGTAAGGCGTGCCAAAGGTCGCGACATACTGGCGGGGCCCCGTGTAGGTGTACGCGTCCGGGTCCGTCGGCCTGAAGCCGCGGGGCGTCGACTCGGCCTCGTAGTCGGCGACGATGTCGCCGTCCCGCCAGCCGAGGAGCGCCTTGAGCCTCCACGTCTCGTCCAGGTCCCAGTTCAGGGTCGCGCCGAGGCTCGAGTAGCCGCCGCTGAAAACGTCATTCCTGGCGTCGAAGGCGCCGACCCGGGCGTCCAGCACGAGCTGAAGCGCGTCGTTGAACCGCTGGCTGTAGCCGGCCGCCACGGCGGCGGCGCAGTTGCTTCGTTCCGAGTCCTGGAAAAAGACGCCGTCCGCCTGCAGGGCCAGCGACAGGGCCGGTGCGAGGGGCCCAAGGCCCAGCCGGTGGCGCAGCTCCAGCCGGGGCCCGACGGCGAGGCTGTCCAGGCCGCTGAAGCTCGTGCAGGCGTCGGCGGCAACCGCGGCGCCGGCCGTGAGCATCGTCGAGAAGTCGACCGCGTGCAGCCAGCTCAGGTCGACCCCCGTCTCCAGGGTGAAGGACTCGAGGATCCCGTCGCCGGAGGTCGCGTTCGTCGCGTTGTCCTGCCAGGTGGCCGACCCCGACACGGACACGTAGGGGCCGTCAGCGGCCGCCCGGGCTGCCGAGAGCAGGAGGAGTGCCGTCATCGGGCGCAGTTTCGATCCGGCGGATCGCATGGTATTGGAATTCGGGCGCGGAACCTCCGGATAAATGAACGCCGTCCGGGAGACAAGCCTGAGCGGGGCCGGGAACGGGGCCCCGGGCGGCGCGTCCGGATGCGGCAGCAACAGGATTGCTCTTCGGCATTTTTAGCGGCAATTGTGCCCCGATGCCAACGGACGACCCTGACGAGCTGCTGCGCGGCTCCCCGTTCCTGAAGTTTGTCCCGGAGGACCAGCGCGCGAAGCTGTGCGGGTTGTTTCGCAAGGAGCGCTTCGAGTTCGGCGACCTGATCGTGCGCGAGGGCGATGAGGCGGACGCCTTCTATTTCCTCACCTCCGGGCGCGCGAGGGTGGTCAAGACCACGGAAAAGGGCGAGGAGCTCGTCCTGGCGTCGCTTCGCCCGGGCTCCGAGTTTGGCGACGCCGCGCTCCTCGACGGGGGCGTGCGCACGGCCTCGGTCCGGTGCAGCACCTCGGTCGAGGTCCTGAGGCTGGGCCGCGACGACTTCCTTGAGATGCTGGGGCAGCACCCGGACCTGAGGAAACACCTGGAGATGACGGCGCGCTTCAGGGCCCTTCACGGGTTCCTCTACGAGTTCAGCAACTTCGGGCGCCTCACGGCACCGGCCCTGCGGGAGCTGATCGAGAACCTGACGCCCGTCAGCTTCAAGAAGGGGCAGAATATCCTGCGGGAGGGCGAGCCCGCCGGGCCGATGTACATCGTCAAGGCCGGCCGCGTCCGGATCTTCGCATCAAGGGAGGGCAGGGTGAGGAACCTGGCCTTCTGCCGCGAGGGCGACTTTTTCGGCGAGCTCTCGCTGATCACGCAGTCGCCGCGGGCGGCCTCGGCCGAGGCCGCGTCCGACACGGAGCTATTCGCGCTGAGCCCGGAGTCGGTCCATGACCTCAGGCGGAGGTTTCCGGACTTCGCAAGGCTCCTGGAGGAGCGGGTTGCGCAGTACAACAAGGACGCGGAGGCGCGCGTGCCCCTGGACTTCTCGATCGAGTCGCTGCCGGCGGATGCCGGCGCGCTCGACCCCGCGCATTCGGGGGCGGCATCGGCGGAGGCCGCCGCGGACGCCCAGACCGATGAGCCCTTCGCCGACGAGAAGGGATTTTTCAGGAAGCGCAAGCCGCGGATCCGGAGCATTCCGTTTGTCCTGCAGATAGACGCGATGGACTGCGGGGCCGCGAGCCTTGCCATGGTGTGCCGACATTTCGGCCGGGAGGTCAGCCTCTCGCTCATCCGCCGGCTCTGCCATGTCTCGCAGGATGGAACCAGCCTGAAGGCCATGTGCCACGCGGCGACGGAGCTGGGCCTGGCCGCCCGCCCCGTGAAGGCCTCGCTGCGCAACCTGCCGCTGATGCCGCTGCCCGCGATCGTGCACTGGGAGGGAAACCACTGGGTGGTCCTCTACGACGTCGGCAAGTCGCACGTGAGGGTGGCGAATCCGGCGAGCGGGCTTCAGCGGGTGCCCTTGCGCGAGTTTGAGGAGAAGTGGTCCGGCTACGCGGCGTTGTTCGACTACACGATCGCCTTTGAGAATGCCCCGCTCAGCCGGCCGAGCCTGGCGTGGCTGGCGCCCTTTGTGCGCCAGTTCCGCTCCATCCTGGTCCCGGCCGTCCTCCTGGCGCTGGTGATCAGCTTCCTGCAGCTGCTTTTCCCCGTCTTCACCCAGGCCGTGGTGGACAAGGTGATCGTCGAGCACGACCTGCGGCTGCTGAACGTGATCATGATCGGCTTGGGCATTTCCCTGGTCTTTTTCCAGCTGTCCAACCTGGCGCAGCAGTACCTTCTCGGATTCGCGGCCCTTCGGATCGACGCGGCGCTCCTCGACTTCCTCACCCGCCGTCTGCTCTCGCTGCCGATGTCGTATTTCGCAAGCCGGCGCACCGGCGACATTCAGCGCCGGCTCGACGGCGCGCGCCAGGTGCGCCAGTTTTTCGTGCAGCACGGCATCGGCGGCCTGCTGGCGCTCGTCCAGCTGGTCGGATCGTTGGTCCTGATGGCGATCTACAGCCTCGAGCTGACGGCCATATTCCTCGCCACCACCCCGCTTTACGCCGCGCTCATGGTCTTCTCCGCCAAGGTGCTCAGGCCGCTCTTCGCCGACATCGAGCAGAGCCAGGGAAAGTACAACTCCCGGCAGATAGACGCGATCAAGGGAATCGAGGCGGTCAAGGCGGCCTCCGCCGAGATGGCCTTCCGCGGCGACATGCTCGGCGAGTTTCTTTCCGTCGCGAGGAAGATGTTCCGGAGCAACTTCATCGTGATGTCCTATGACAGCATCCTTCAGACGATCGGCCTGATCTCGACGGGGCTCTTCCTTTGGTTCGGCGCCCATGCCGTCATCGATGGCCGGATGACGGTCGGCGGATTCGTCGCCTTCAGCTCCCTCACGGCCATGGCCTATGCGGCCATACTCAGGGCGCTTGGCGTATGGGACGGGTTCCAGATGGCGTCGGTCCTAATGAACCGGCTGAACGACATATTCGAGCAGGAGCCCGAGCAGGGGAGCGACCGGTCCCGGCTCACCCCCGTGCCGAGCCTCGAAGGGCGCATCGAGCTGAGGAAGGTCGGCTTCAAGTACGGCGGCCCCGAGGCTCCCTCCATCCTGAAGGACCTCTCGTTTGACATCGCCCCGGGTCAGATGGTCGCGCTCGTCGGCCGAAGCGGCAGCGGCAAGACAACCCTGATCAAGCTGCTGTCCGGCCTGATGGAGGCGACCGAGGGAAGCATCCACATCGACCATCTCGACCTGAAGAGCGTGAACCATCGCGACCTGCGGCGCTTGATCGGCATGGTCCTCCAGGAAAACCACCTGTTCGACGCGACGATCGCCAGCAACATTTCCTTCGGCGACAGCGAGCCGGACTTTGACCGCGTGCTCTGGTCGGCCCAGGTCGCGAACGCCCACGATTTCATCATGCGGCTGCCGTTGGGATATGAGACGCGCATCGGCGAGACCGGCTTGGCCATTTCCGGGGGGCAGAAGCAGCGGATCGCGATCGCCCGTGCGGTGTACAACGATCCGCCGATTCTCATCTTCGACGAGGCCACGAGCGCCCTCGACACGGAGTCGGAGCGCACCATCCAGGAAAACATGGGCCGCCTGATGTCCGGCCGCACCTGCATTGTCATCGCCCACCGGCTGAGCACGATCCGCGAGGCGAATGTGATCATCGTGCTCGAGAAGGGTGAGATCGCCGAGACGGGGACCCATGACGAGCTCATGGCCCGCCGCGGGCTCTATTTCTACCTCTCCAGCCAGCAGCTTGGAATCTGACCGATGCCGATGAAACCGCACTCAAGGAGAGACGACCAGGGGGCATTGGACAGCGAGTCGCCGATGCTGAGCCGCGACCCGCCGAACTGGGTCGTCCGGGGAGCGGCATGGCTGGTCATTGCCCTGTTCGTGACGGCGCTCATCGCCTCGGCGGTCGTCCACGTGCCGGAAACGATCCGCTGCCCGTGCATCGTCGTTCCGGAGGGCGGCGCCGACCCGATACAATCGCCGCGCCTCGCGGTCATCCGCGAGGTGCGCGTCGGCGAGGGCCGCGAGGTTGCCGCCGGGGACGAGCTCTTTGTGCTGAGTTCCGAGGACGTCGGCGACCACGACACGCAGGCGCGCACCCTGGAGGAGGACATGACCTCCCGGAAAAGGAACCTCAAGGAGGCCGAGACCACGGATGCCGCGGACCTTGAGATCAAGGATCACGAGATCGCGCAGGCCGACGAGGAGCTCAAGTTCCGCGAAACCTCCGTCGCCGTCGAGCGCGACCTGGTGGCCCGGTACGAGAAGCTGTCCAAGGTCGGGGTTTACTCCGAGACGGACCTGGTCCTTCGCCAGCTCGAGCTGGCGGGAGCCGAGAAGGACCTGAGCATCGCCGGCCGGACCCGCCAGCAGGTGGTCCTGCAGCGCCAGCAGATGGCCGCCGAGCAGGCGCGCCAGCGCTCCGACCAGCTCGCGGAGATCAAGAAGCTCGAGATCCGGCTGGATGCCAGCAAGCGCCAGATGGAGGATACCCAGCAGAACCTGATCTCCATACGCGCGCCCTATGACGCCGTGGTCATCTCCATGTCCGCGAACAACGCCGGAAGCGTGGTGCAGAACGGCCAGGAGCTGTGCCAGCTCGCCCGCGCGCACGGGAAGCTGAAGCTGCGCCTGCTTCTGGCCGAGGAGGGGATGCCCCGCCTCTCGGTCGGGCAGCGCGTGAGGTTCTTCGCGGAAGCCTTTCCCTACCAGCGCTACGGCACAATAACCGGGAGATTGTCCTGGATCAGCCCCTCGGCGGTCTCATCCCGCGACGGCCAGCAGTTCGTCGCGGTGGCGACGCTGGACCGGGACGCTTTCCAGGTGGGCGGGCTCTCCGCCCCGCTGCGCGTCGGCATGAAGGGCGAGGCCCGCGTGGTGGTCGGCAGCCGCACCCTTATCGAATATGCCCTGGAGCCGGTCCGCCAGCTTCGGGAGAACCTGGGCCGCTAGCTCCCGGAGGCTCGGGCGCCGGCCGCCGGGGGCAGGAGGTTTATGACCCCGAGCTGATAGAGAAGGTAGAGCTGATTGCGCAGCTCGGGGAAGGGGACACCCAGCGGGATCCGCCGGAGCACGCTTGAAAGCGACCGGGTGCCGTCGCCGCGGCGCAGGAGCTCGAGCTCCCATTCAGGCATGCACCACTGCATCGAGAGGTTGAGCGCGACGCTCGCAATCGTGAACTTTCTCACGCGGTCGAGCACCTTGCCTCGCGCCCGCGGGAGCCCGACCCTGTAGAGCCGGGTGAGGGCGAGGCTCCATTTGAGCAGTGCGCGGCGCTCTTCCCAGGGGGGATTTGACTCCGCCTTCGCCGAGAAAAGCAGGCGATGAAACTGGGATGGGCTCAGCCGCTCGAGCAAGTCGCAAACCTGCGCGCGCGACCTGGGCACCAGCAGCGGATGGGAATCGCTCTCCACAAGCCGCCGAAACAGCCTCGTCGAGGCCCAGTTTCCCGCGAGGTGGAGCCCGGCCCGCCTTGCATGGAGGGCCCATTTCGAAAGGTCCAGACTGCGGTTCAGCACGCCGAACACGTCGCTTGCCAGGAACTCCGGGCCGTGGGCCGAGACCCTCGCAAGGCCGTCGGCCGATGTCACCGTGTCGCACATCTTCAGCAGGCCGCGCAACCGCGCGGAATCCTGGAATACGTTCATGTCGTACCCGAACGCGGGGAGCGCCCGCCGCAGCCGGGTGTTGACGTGCCTCGAGCCGTTGACGCCGAGGTAGAGCGCGCCGCCGGGCTTGAGGCACCGGGCGAAGTTCTTCATGACATTTTCGGTCTTGGGAATGTAGGAGAGCACGCCGTGGCAGATGATCAGATCGAAGGCGCCCCCAAGCCTGGACGGCAGGCGCAGGTCGGTCAGGTCGGCCTCGACAAACCGGATGCCGCGCGTCTCCGTGGAGCGCCGCTGCAGGCGCCTGGCGACCGCGATGGAGCGGGCGCTGAAGTCGACCGCGACAATCTCGGCCCTGGGCAGCCTGCGGCGCAGGTTGAACGCCTCGGTGCCGTCTCCGCAGCCGGCAAGAAGGACGCGGGCCAGCGCGCCATCGCGGGCTCCGGCGCGCCCGATCGCGTCGATCCACTCCAGGGACAGGCTCCAGGAGCGGCGCTTGAGCGCTTTGTAGTTGCCGAACGGATACGGCCGGCGTTCATAGATCTGTCGGACTCGGTCGGCGATCTTCATACGAGGGTGGCAGCACGGATAGGATCCGGACGGATGAGATAGGACGCAACAAGGCCCGGGGTCGTCATAGGTATAATATAAGTAGTTTTAATTTAATAACTTGCGTTAATTACAAATCATTGGCAAAAAAGCATTGACCGTCCGATGCGAAAGATTGAAAGAATCTCCGCGCTGAAGCTCTCCGTGACATCGCTCCTGTGATGCCCCGATTGAAATGAGGGCGCCCAACCCAAAACGTCATAACCCGAATAAGCATATGCCCAACGCAAAGAAAAAGGCCACGGCAAAACCCGCCGTCAAATTCAAGGATCTCAAGTCGAAGAAGGACCCCAAGGGTGGGCCGATATACATGACGTGGTCGAAGGCCGATAAGGGCGGCTGATCGGACGTCCGATGGAAAAGGGACCTCACGGCTCCCGAAGAAAAACGTCACAACCGGTAACACCCCACCGGGGGTCGAAGAAGAGCCCCAAGGGGGGCTGGTCCGGCAGTGGTGGTGACGACCGCGAAGCTTGAGCCCCTAAAGGGCGCCTGACGGGCCGGGACGTTCCAGGGGGGCCCGATCCCCGGCCGAAGACAGGGATGGAGCGGCCAAGCCAAGAGCCTGGGACCGACCGGCCAGGGTTCCGCGCGCCGGCGGCCGAAGACCGTGTGGCGATACAATTCATGGCACCGCGGCGTCCCCCGGCTGTCTTCTGAATGCAATGGCGCATCCCCGAAATGACGGGCAACGCCCAACCAAGAAGCATCAACCCAAACAAGATATGGCCTCTGCTAAAAAGAAACCCACGGCAAGAACCCGGAAGCTAAGGGACCTCAGGGCAGCGAAGGACCCCAAGGGCGGTCAATTGGGGGTCGGCCGGGCGAACATCCCGGGCAGGAATTTCCTGAATCCGCAGCCCCTTCCTCCCTAGCCCCGACCATTCCGGAAGGTTTCTTCGGCGCTGGGTCCGCCCGGGAACGGGCCAGCCTTGCGTTGGGGAGCGCTTTCTGCGTTTGCAATACAGGCAGCCAAAGGGCGCTTTCGCCAGATAACATCACAACCAGATAAACACATGGCCTCGTCAAAGAAAAAAGCCTCGGCAAAAAGCAGCATCAAGTTCAAGGACCTCAAGTCAAAGAAGAACCCGAAGGGGGGATTGAAGCACAAGACCGAGTGACCCGCGGGGAGCGCTAACACGTGCCGCCAACGGGAGATTGCGCGGCCTTCGCCTTCAGGGACGCCACCACAAGCGTGGGAGATGTTGTCCGCGCCGGGTATTTCAGGGGCGAATTGCAGGCGTCCGCATTCGAGCTGGCGTGGAAGACGGCCTGTGAAGACGAGGCTGAGCGGTTGAGCCTGGATGCCGACGAGGTCGCCGTTGGGGCGATGATCGATAGGTTCAGGTATGAAAACGACCTGATTTCCGCGGAGGAGACGGAGGCGTGGCTCGACAGCCGCGGACTCACGGCGGACGAGGTCCAGGCCTATTTCGAGCGATGCAACTGGCGGGAGACCCTCGGGGAGAAAGTCGTCGCCGGGAAGGTTGATCTTTCGCGCGTCACGCCGGAGCTGCTCGGGGAGCTGCAGGTCGAGCTCCTGATGTCGGGGGCCTTCGGCCCCCTCGCGACCGGGCTGGCCCGCCGCCTCGTCGCGCGCTCCGCTACGGAGGGACCGGTCGACGCGGGACAGGTGGAGGCGGAGCGCGCACGATTCCTGGCGCGCTCCGGCCTGGATCCTGAACGCGTCGCAGGATGGCTGGCCAATCTCGAACGCGGCGAGGACTGGCTCGGGCGGATGCTTGAAATGGAGGCATCGTACCGCCTGACGTGCGCCGCGGTCCTGACGCCGGGAAGGCTGTCGCAGGCGCTTGCGGCGGCGCGCCTTCCGCTCACCCGCCTTGAGGTGGAGACCGTGGAATTCGATTCCGCCGATGCCGCGCGCGAGGGGCACCTGTGCGTCCGCGACGACGGCCTGTCGCTGGAGGAGGTCAGCCGCGAATCGCGCTATCCGTTCAAGCGGCTGGAGTTTCTGGCCGAGGATCTCCCCGAGGAGCGGCGGCAGAAGCTGCTCTGCGCCGGGATAGGAGAGGTCATGGAACCCGTGTCGGACAGCGGCGTCTTTCACCTGAGCCGCGTGCTCGGAAAGGCCGAGCCCAATCTCGCCGACCCGTCCGTCAGGAGAAGGGTTGAGCAGCGGATTCTGGACACCTACTTTTCCGAAGCCGGCGCGAAGGACATCCGCTGGATAATCCTCTGAATCGTCGCTCCGTCCGCTGACGGACCCTGTCCCGGCCGGCTGCCGATCAGAACTTCTCGACCTTTAGCGGCGGAAGGGGCTGGGGGTTCAAGCCGCCCTTGGGGCCTTCCTTGCTCGGCTTGAAGTCCTTGAAACCAACGTGTGGCTTTTTCTTGGCGATTTTCTTCTTGGATGCCATATGGGTCGAATTGGAGGGCTGGGATGCAGCTGCGAAATTATAAACGCGTGAAAGGAGAGTCAATGCGGGGCCACATGGGTTTTCCAGGCGGTGCTTTGACGCAAGGCATTGTAATTTAAGCGAATGCAGTGGATGAAGAGGCTCCTGAACTTGGCGCCGGTTCTTTGACGACGGCTTCCTTTCACCGCTGCAGCTTCAGGGTGGCGGCCTTTCCCTCGCCCGCGGCGTTTGTCGCCGAGATGGCAATCGTCGACCCGGGGCCGAGCGAATATCCGCCGATCGTCCGCACCACCGGGTCCGCTGCATTCGAATGGATCACGTCCCATCCCTCCAGGAGCACCCATTTGACCGAAGGGAGCGACGCGACGGAGTAGGCGAGCACCGGGCTGCCGCCGTCCGACACCGGCGGAATGATTTCGATCCTCGCCAGGCCGCCGCTGGTTTCCACGGACGCCGCCTTCGGCGGCGGCGGCGGCTTGTGCTTCTTCTTGCGCTGCGGAATCACGTTCGCGGTCGGAATGGAATGCGGGCCGGCGCCGGTCGCATTGGTGGCGGCGACCGTGAAGTTCATGGCATGGCCATTCTCGAGGCCGCTGAATATCACGTATCCCGTCTTCCGAAACGCCGCGGCCGTGACCGTGATCGTGGCGCCGCCCGACGAGGCGACGGTGTACGACTCGACCGCGGAGCTTCCGTCCAGGCACGGGGGATCCCAGGTCACGTAGGCGAGGCGGTCCCCGGGCGCGGCCGAGACATTGCCGGGCGCGTGGGGCACCGTCGGGCTGCAGAACCGTTCGGCCAGCACCGATCGGTACGCCGCCAGGACGCCGGCATCCGGCGCGGCGGAGTCCCGCGGGTCCTGCTCGGGGGGTCTTCCGTCAAAATCGATCGCGGGCGGCATCATCAGGTTCATCGCCTTGTGGTTCGCGCCGAATTGGCTCCCCTGCGGGAGAATGGCGAACCGCGGGTAATGGTCGAACTGGTCGTGCTCGATCACCACGGCCTGCGAATGGTCGAGCTCGATCGCGGCCCCGTCGTCTTGGGCGAAGTCGACATAGGAGAACCTGCTGTTGTCGACCCGGACCTGCGAGGCATCCGCGATCCTGAGGGCCGTCCACGAGATGTCCCCAAAGACGCAGGCCTCGACGGTGCCGCCTTCCAGGCCCGGCCCGAGGTCGAGCGCCGGCGTCCCGAGATGCACAAACTCGTCCTCGAGGAACTGGATGCCCCCGGCGAATGTGAAACGTACCGCGGCGGCGGGGGCGCCCGCGGGCCTGGACCGGGTGTAGTCGACGTCGAATGAACGCGGCAGGCTGGTGTACTCGAACCGGATTCCCTTGAAGATGAGGCCGGTCACGGGCCGGACCTGGGTTCCGTTGCCCTCGATCAGGGTCCCGGCCTGCGCCGCCTCGACGTCGGCCGCCGCCATGTCCTCGCCGTAGCGCGGCGTGTAGTAGATCCTCCCCGCGGGCCGGTCGAAATACCACTCGCCGGGGGTGCCGAGCAGCTCGAACGCGTTCACCACGAAAAAGGGCGGCGTGCCCAGGCGCTCGGACCAGATCGCGGCGGCCTCGGCCGGCGGGAACAGGACGTCGTCGGGATTCTTCCAGTGGGGCTTGGACTCGGGGATGTCGCTGGCGCCGGCGGTGTCCCTTGCGAATGCCTGGAGCAGCCGGCCCCGGGTCCGGCTCGCAGGCACCCCGTTGACGAAGAGGTCGCGCGAATCCGCGAGGCCCTCGGGGGCGGGCGCCCACCACAGGCTCCGCGAGCGGTCGGCGAGGGTCCAGCCGCCGACCCGGAACCCCCCGGTGAGGACCGGGTGCTCCCCGGGAGCCGCCGTGTAGACGATCGAGAAGCCGTTCGTGCCGGAATCCTCGGGACCGAACTCGATGGGCCGGGCGACCTGGTAGGTCCCCCCGATGAAGACCGTGATGTCGTCGGACATGTCATGGTTCAACGTGCGCACCAGGTCACGGGCCCGCTCGATTGTCCTGAGTGGCTGCTCCTCGGACCCCGGATTGCGGTCGTCGCCCTTGGGCGAGACCCACAGCGACGCGCGCACCCCCGTGGCGGAGGCCAGTACCAGTGCGAATAGCCGGGCAGTGAATGCGCTTTGGGCCAAGGCCATCGGGAAGAACATGGCGGCTAATGCGGGTTCGGCAACATCAGCTGAAGACCTCCCGCGGGGCTGGGATTAACCTCGCGTTGGACAGGCTTTCGGGCGGAGGTATGGGATGCCTTTTACAAAACTCAGCCTGGCGCCCAACATGGTGCGCGGCGTGCAGGCCATGGGTTACACGGAGCCCACCCCCGTCCAGCTCCGGGCCATCCCGGTGGTCATGTCGGGCAGGGACCTGATCGCCTCTGCGCAGACGGGCACCGGCAAGACCGCGGCCTTCGCCCTGCCGGTCCTTTCGCTGCTCGGCATCCACAGGGCGGGCGGCCCCCGGGTCCTGGTGCTCGAGCCCACCCGGGAGCTCGCCGCCCAGGTCGAGACGGCCTTCAGGGATTTTTCGAGGTATTCGGACATCCGGGCGACGGTGCTCCACGGCGGCGTCGGCTATGGCCGGCAGCGCAGCGAGCTGCGCGCCGGGACCGACGTCGTCGTCGCGACGCCGGGGCGCCTCCTGGACTTCATCCAGGAGGGCGAGCTGAAGCTCGGCTCCATCCAGATCCTCGTCCTGGACGAGGTCGACCGCATGCTCGACATGGGGTTCATCCATGACGTGAAGCGGATCATCCAGCGGTGCCCGGCCCAGCGCCAGACGCTCTTCTTCTCGGCGACGGTGCCCCCCGAGATCGCGGCCGTCGCGTCCTTTGCGCTCAAGGACCCGGTGCGCGTCGAGATCGGGGCGGTGAAGGCGGTCACCCAGCTGATCACCCACGCGATCTATCCCGTCCAGCAGGAGCAGAAATTCGACCTGCTGCTGGCGCTCCTGGCCGCGATCGATTTCAACAGCGTGCTCGTCTTCTCGCGCACCAAGCACGGGGCCGACCGGATCGCCCGGCGCCTGAGGGAGGCCAACCACAGCGTGGCGGTGCTCCATGCGAACCGCTCGCAGAACCAGCGGATGGAGGCCCTCGAGGGTTTCCGGAGCGGGCGCTACGAGGTGATGGTGGCCACGGACATCGCGGCCCGCGGCATCGACGTGGCCGGCGTCTCGCACGTCATCAACTACGACGTCCCGGAGAATCCTGAGGACTATGTGCACCGGATAGGCAGGACCGGCAGGGCCCAGGCCGTCGGCGACGCATTCACGCTCACGACGCCGGAGAACACCTCCGACGTGCGGGCCATCGAGCGTTTCATCGGCCGGGAGATCCCGCGGCTCAAGCTCGAGGGCTTCCCGTACAAGGCCGCGTCGGCATTCCCCCAGCACCGGGAGCCGCAGGGGCGCCGGGGCGGGGCGCCCTTTCGGGGGACGCCGTCGCATCATCCGCGCGGCAAGCCGGGCGCCCATTGGGCCCGCCGCTGAGCACCTAGGGCTGGCCATAGGTGGCCCGGGGGCCATGCTTGCGGCGGAAGTGGCGGTCGAGCAGCGCCGGGACGAGGCCGGCGCTGACGGGCTTGAGGTTGAGCGTGAGGAACGCGAGCCTCGCGCAAAGCTCGACCGCCACGGCGTTCTCCACCGCCTTGGCCGCGGTCGGGCCCCACGCGAAGGGCCCATGGCCGGCCACGAGCACCCCGGGCACGTCCTGCGCGTTCAGCTTCGAGAACGTTTCGAGGATGACCCTGCCGGTCTCGATCTCATAGCTCCCGCGGATCTCCCGCCCCGTGAGCGCGCGCGTCGAAGGGATCTCCCCGCGGAAGAAGTCGGCATGCGTCGTGCCGAGCACGGGGACCGGGCGTCCCGCCTGCGCGAAGGCCGTGGCGTAGAGCGAATGCGTGTGGACGATGCCGCCCGCATGGAGAAAGCCCCTGTACAGCTCGGCATGGGTCGGCGTGTCCGAGGAGGGCCGGAGCCTGCCCTCGACGCGCCTGCCCTCGAGGTCGACGAGCACCATGTCCGCGGGCCGCAGCTTCCCGTAGAACACGCCGCTCGGCTTGATCGCCATGATGCCGCGGCGCCGGTCCAGGGCGCTCGCGTTTCCAAAGTTGAGGTGGATGAGCCCGTGGGCGGGGAGCGCCATGTTGGCCTCATAGGCTTCCCTCTTTAGCTCGGTCAGCATGGCGGTTCGGGTCGGGGGGGCTGCGCGGTCATCGGCGGGGGTCCGGGGCGGAGCTGTAGTAGGCCTCGTTCCAGCGGAGCTCCTTCTCAAGCTCGGCCAGGCGGGTGTCCCGGTCGATGAGCACGAGCTCGATCCCCGCGATCTCCGCGAAGTCGCGCAGGTGCTCGGCGGTCACGGCGTAGCTGAAGGCCGTGTGGTGGGCGCCGCCGGCGCGGATCCAAGCCCCGCAGGCGGTCTTGAAATCCGGCCGGCATCGCCAGACCGCCCGCGCGACCGGGAGCCTGGGGAGCGGCCGCGGCGGCTTGACGACGTCGACCTCGTTCACGATGAGCCTGAAGCGGCCGCCCAGGTCGATCAGCGATGCGTTCAGCGCCGGGCCCGCCGGGGCGTTGAACACGAGCCGCACGGGATCGTCCCTGCCGCCGATGCCGAGCGGGTGAATCTCCAGCGAGGGCCTGCCCGCGGCGATCGACTCGCAGATCTCGAGCATGTGCGCCCCGAGGACGAGGCTGCCGGAAGGGTGCAGGTGGTACGTGTAGTCCTCCATGAAGGACGTGCCTCCGGGGAGCCCGGCCCCGATGACCTTCATCATGCGCAGGAGGGCGCAGGTCTTCCAGTCGCCCTCCGCGCCGAAGCCGTAGCCTTCGGCCATGAGCCGCTGGACGGCGAGGCCCGGCAGCTGGCGCAGGCCGTGCAGGTCCTCGAAGGTGGTCGTGAAGCCCCTGAAGCCGCCCCTTTCCAGGAACGCGCGCAGCCCGAGCTCGATCCGCGCGGCATCGCGCAGCGACCCGTGGCGCGCCCCGCCGCGGCGCAGCTCCCGGGCCACCGTGTAGCGGTCGGCGTACTCGGCGCACAGCCGGGTCACGCCGGCCTCCGTCGCCCCCTTGACCTCGGCCGCGAGTTCGCCGACCCCGTAGCCGTCGACCGCGTAGCCAAAGCGCGCCTCCGCGGCGAGCTTGTCGCCCTCGGTGACCGCGACCCGGCGCATGTTGTCGCCGAAGCGGGCGAACCTCGCGCCCTGGAGGTCCTGCCATGCCCGCGCGACCCGCATCCAGGCGCCCAGCCTGTCGAGGACCTCCGGGTCCTCCCAGTGCCCGACGACGATCTTCCTCGGAAGGCGCATCCGCGCATGGAGGAAGCCCGCCTCGCGGTCGCCATGCGCCGCCTGGTTGAGGTTCATGAAGTCCATGTCGATCTCCCCCCAGGGCAGGTCGCGATTGAACTGCGTGTGCAGGTGGGCAAACGGCTTGCGCAGGAGGGAAAGGCCGCCGATCCACATCTTCGCGGGCGAGAACGTGTGCATCCAGAGGATGAGCCCGGCGCATTCCGGCGCCTGGTTCGCCTCGAGGCAGACCCTTCGGATCTCCTCGTCCGTCGTGAGGACCGACTTGAACGCCACGGGTAGCGGGACGGCGGGCGAGGCGCTGAGCGCGCGGGCGATCTTCTGCGAGTTGGCCGCGACCTGCCTGAGCGGCCCGGGCCCGTAGAGGTGCTGGGAGCCGGTGACGAGCCAGATGCCGGATTTCGAAAGGGGTTTCATGTGGAAAGAGGCGTCATGCGGCGCGGGCGCCGGCCTGGATCGCCAGGAGTTCCTTCATCACGCCGGAGAGGTCGGCCCTCCTTCGGACGCCGCCGAACCCATCATGAAGGACGCGGTACTGCGCATAGAGCCGGTTGTAGACCCGGCGGCGGCGGGGATCCGGCCGGTAGGCTTCCTTTTTGAGCCGCGTCATCGCCTTCTCGGCCGCCGGAAAATCTCGGTGGGCGCCCGCCAGCACCGCGGCGCCGATGGCCGCGCCCAGGGCGCACGCCTGGTTCGACCCCGCGACATGCATCGTGCAGCCGGTCACGTCGGCATAGATCTGCATCAGCAGCGGGTTCTTCTCCGAGATGCCGCCGGCGCAGACGATCCTGCGGATCGGCACGCCGTACTCGCGGATCCGCTCGATGATCATCCGGGCGCCGAACGCCGTCGCCTCGATGAGCGCGCGGTAGATCTCGGCCCGCGTCGTCTGCAGGGTGCAGCCGACCAGCAGCCCGGTCAGGCGGGGGTCCACCAGGATGGTCCGGTTGCCGTTCTGCCAGTCGAGCGCGAGGAGGCCGCTGTGGCCGGGTTCCTGGCGGCCCGCCTCCCTGGTCAGGCGGGCGTGCATCTCCCTGTCGCCTCCGCAGACCGTGTCGATCCACCAGTTGAAGATGTCGCCGACCGCCGACTGGCCCGCCTCGATCGCGTGGCAGCCGGGCACGATGGAGCCCGGCACGATTCCGCATATCCCCGGGATGTTGGGGACTTTCCCGCGGGAGGAGACCAGCGCGCAGTCGCAGGTGGAGGTGCCGATCACCTTCACCAGCGTCCCCTCGCGGATGCCGCATCCGATCGACCCGTAGTGGACGTCGAATTCCCCGATCGCGATGGGGATGCCGGCGGGCAGGCCGAGCCGCCGAGACCACTCGGGGCAGAGGGCGCCGGCGGGTGTCGAGGCGTCGAACGCCCGCTTGTAGAGGCGGTCCCGCAGCCGCCCCAGCCTTGGGTCGAGCGCCGAGAGGAACCTCCTGTCCGGCAGGCCGCCCCATTCGTCGCTGTAGAGGGCCTTGTGGCCCGCGGCGCATATCCCGCGCACGACGGCCAGCGGGTCGTCGACCCCGGCCAGCGTGGACGGGATCCAGTCCGCGAGCTCCACCCATGAATGCGCCGCGGTGAAGACCCCGGGGGCCACCGACAGGCAGTGCCAGATCTTCGACCAGAACCACTCCGACGAGTACCGGTTCCCGCACTTCGCGATGTACTCGGGGCGCATCCGCGCCGCCACCTCGGTGATGCGGGCCGCCTCGCGCCAGCTGGTGTGGTCCTTCCAGAGCCAGCACTGGGCCGCGAGGTCGCGCCGCCATTTCCGGTGGAGGGCAAGCGGGCGGTTGCGGCGGTCGACCGGCATCGGGCTCGACCCGGTGGTGTCGACCCCGATGCCCGCCACGCTCCCCGCCGAGAATCCGCGCGTGCGCGTCGCGGCGGCGAGCGCGCCCCGGACGCTTTCCCCGAGGGCGATCAGGTAGTCTCCCGGGTGCTGGCGCGCGAGATGGGCGTCACCCGGGTCGAGTAGGACTCCCTGGCGCCCGCTCCTATACTCCGCCACGCAGCTGCCCAGCTCCGCGCCGTCGGCACAGCGCACGACGAGCGCCCGCGCCGAGTTGGTTCCAAAATCGATTCCTAGGGTGAACGCCATGTTTCTTGGGGAGCGCGGTTCCTGATTTATCGGCGGGGCATGTCGACACGATCCTGTATTGACTGGACGGTCAAGTGAACCGAAGGTCGCCGCGGAAGGCACGGCTTTTTAGCTTCCGCCCGTTACCCCCCGCACCCTGAGCTCGTTAACCCCGCTCGCCATGGCCTCGACGTCCGCTTCAACCCTCACAGGCATAGACTGGCTCGCGATCGCGATCTACTTCAGCATTCTCATCGGCGTCGCCTCCTGGGTCGTCCGGAAAAGCAAGGACACGGCGACCGACTATTTCCTGGCGGGGCGCAACCTCGGCTGGTGGATCATCGGGGCGTCGATTTTCGCCTCCAACATCGGCTCCGAGCACATCGTGGGCCTGGCCGGGTCCGGCGCCACGGACGGCGTGGCCCTGGCCCACTACGAGCTCCATGCCTGGTGCCTGCTGGTCCTAGCATGGGTGTTCGTCCCGTTCTACTCGCGCGCGCTCGTGTTCACGATGCCCGAGTTCCTCGAGCGGCGCTTCAGCGCGCCGTCGCGCTACGTCCTCTCGATCGTCTCGCTCATCACGTTCATCGTCTCCAAGATAGCGGTCGGGATCTTCGCGGGGGGCGTCGTCTTCGCCACGCTGCTTCCCGAGATGCACATCAGCATCGGGGGCGCCTCGATAAACGCCTTTTGGATCGGATCGGTGGCGGTCATCATCCTCACGGGCCTCTACACGATGGTGGGCGGCATGCGGGCCGTCGTCTACAACGACGCCGTGCAGGTGACGGTCCTCATCGGCGGCTCGGCGCTCCTGACGTTCTACGGGCTGCACCGGCTCGGCGGCTGGTCCGAGCTGCGGCACTACTGCGGCTCCGAGATGCTCAACCTCTGGCGCCCCATCACGCCCGCGGGGGTGCAGTCGACGTGGTCGCCCGTCCTCGAGACGAACGCCTCCGGGGCGGTCGTGAGGCAGGCGTGGTACTTCAATGGCAACTATCCGTGGCCCGGCATGCTGATCTGCGCCCCAATCATCGGGCTCTGGTACTGGTGCACGGACCAGTACATCGTCCAGCGCGCGCTCGGCGCGCCCGACCAGAGGACGGCCCGCCGGGGAAGCATCTTCGCCGCCTTCCTCAAGCTCTTCCCGGTGTACCTCTTCATCATCCCCGGCCTCATCTGCTTCGCGCTCGCCAAGAGCGGGAAGATCCCCGAGCTGTCCGGGATGGTGGGCGCCGACGGAAAGCCCGTGCCGGCCGAGGCCCAGGCGGCCTTTCCCCTCATGGTGAAGTTCCTCCTGCCGCCCGGGCTGCGGGGAATCGTGGTCGCCGGGCTCCTTTCGGCCCTCATGGGCTCGCTCGCGGGCGTGTTCAACGCCTCCTCGACCCTGTTCACCGTGGACCTCTACCAGAAGGTGCGGCCGCTGGCCTCGCAGCACGAGCTCGTGCGGATGGGCCGCATCGCGACGGCGGTCATGGTCCTCATCGCGCTCGCCTGGATCCCCGTCATCCAGGGGGCGCACGGGCTCTACGGCTACCTGCAGGCGGTCCAGGGCTACCTCGCCCCGCCGATCTTCGTCGTGTTCTTCTTCGGTGTGTTCTGGAAGCGCCTGAACGCCCAGGGGTGCCTTTGGGCGATGGTGGTGGGCTTCGTGATCGGGGTCTTCCGGATGCTGGTCGACACGCCGGTGACCATGAAGCTCGCGGGCTTCGAGCAGGGCTACCCCCAGGGCTCGTTCCTGTGGATCGTGAACAACATCAATTTCCAGTATTTCAGCGTGCTCATCACGGTCATCTCCGCCATCGTCATGGTCGCCATCAGCTACATGACCGCGGTGCCGGACTATCCGCGGATCAGGGGGCTGACGTTCGCGACGGCATCGGACGCCGACCGCGCGCTCACCCGCTCAAGCTGGGAGAAAAGGGACGTCTTCTTCTCAGCCTTCATCCTGGCCTGCATCCTGGGCGCGTACATCTACTTCTCCGGCTAACGGAGCCGGGCGAGCGCCGCCCGGCACCCTGGAATCCAAACCCCATGAACGCACGAATCACGACCCGGCTCCTCACTTTCATCCTCGCCTGCGGGGCCTGCGCCTTCGCGGCCGGCGCGGCCGGCGGCCCCTCCGTGGAAAAGCAACCTTTCGGGAAAGCTGGGGATCGGGACGTGGACCTCTACATCCTCACGAATTCGAGCGGCATGGTGGCCAAGGTGATGACCTATGGCGCGACGCTCACTGAATTGGACGCGCCCGACCGGAACGGGAAGCTGGATGACGTCGTGCTCGGGTTCGACGGCATCGACGGCTACCTCGGAAAGGAGCCGTACTTCGGGGCCACCGTCGGCCGCGTGGGAAACCGGATCGCGAAGGGCCGATTCACCCTGGACGGCAAGGCCTACCAGCTCGCCACCAACGACGGCCCGAACCACCTGCACGGCGGGACTAAGGGGTTCGACAAGGTGGTCTGGGACGCGAGGGTCGCGACGTCCCACGCCGGGCCGGCGGTGTTGTTCAGCTACCTGAGCAAGGACGGGGAGGAGGGCTACCCGGGCAATTGCCGCGTCAGCGTCCTCTACACCCTCACCGACGCCGGTGAACTCCGGCTCGACTACACGGTGACGACCGACCGCGACACCCCCGTCAACGTGACCAACCACAGCTATTTCAACCTGGGAGGGGCCGAGAACGGCGACATCCTTGGCGACGAGCTGACCCTCTTCGCGGATCGGTTCACGCCCGTCGACGCGACCCTGATCCCCACCGGCGAGCTCGCCCCGGTCGCCGGCACGCCGATGGATTTCCGGCGCCCGACGCCGATCGGGGCGCATATCAGGGAGGTTGGCGGCCACCCGGTGGGCTACGACCACAACTATGTGGTCAACGGCCAAGCAGGGAAGCTCTCGCCGGTTGCCGCCCTCTATGACCCGAAGTCGGGCCGCGAGATGGACGTCTCGAGCACGGAGCCGGGCGTGCAGTTCTACAGCGGCAATTTCCTCGACGGGACGATCACCGGGAAGAAGGGGGCCGTGTACCGGCAATACTGGGCGCTGGCGCTGGAGACCCAGCATTTTCCCGACTCGGTGAACCACGCCAACTTCCCGTCGTACGTCCTCAAGGCGGGCGACACCTACCGCTCCACCACGATCTACCGCTTCAGCGCAAGGTAGCCGCGGCAAGGGCGCGCCGGCGCGCAGTGGCGGCCTTGACAGGGGCGACTCGCCTGTCAGGCATCATCGTCCCGGGAACCCCATTCTATGACATCAGGCAATAGGCGATGCCTCGCGCTTTTCATTTCACTGTCCGTGGGCGCGGCCGCGCTTCCCGCCGCGGCGGCCGAGCCCATCAGCCGGGAGCGGCTTCTCATGGATTCCGACTGGAGCTTCCACCTTGGCAACGATTGGGGCACGGGACAAAGCCTGGCGAAGTCGGGGACGGGCATGGGGCCGGCGAGCGTGTCGCAGAGCGTCGCGAGCTGGCGCCGGGTGAACCTGCCGCACGACTGGGCGATCGAGCTGCCCTTTGATCCGGCGGCCGACGGCTCGCACGGCTTCAGGCCGGTGGGGGAGGCTTTCCCGCAGAACAGCACGTCGTGGTACCGGCGGTCGTTCGACCTTCCGGGATCGGACGCGGGCAAGCGGATCTGGCTGGAGTTCGACGGTGTGTACCGCGACTGCACGGTGTTCGTGAACGGTTGGTTCGCCGGCCACAACGAGAGCGGCTACAGCGGGTTTCGCTGCGACATCACGGACGTCGCCAATTGCGGAGGCGCGAACATCGTCGCGGTCAGGGTCGACGCCTCGCAGCCCGAGGGCTGGTTCTACGAGGGCGCCGGCATCTACCGGCATGTCTGGCTGGTGAAGACGGCCCCGCTGGCCGTCGCGCCCGACGGGGTGTTCGTTTCCAGCCGGTTCAAGGACAATGTCCCTGTCGGGACCGACGTGCTTCATCTCGAGGCGCGGCTCCTGAATTCGCAGGGGGCGCCAGCCGACGCGACGGTCACCTGGGAAATCTCCGGGCCGGGCGGCCTGGCGTTTGCGACCGCGGCCAGGTCCGCCCGCGTTGGGGCCTGGGAGGCGCTCGACATTGAGCAGACTGCGGAGATGCGGGCGCCCCAGCTCTGGTCGCCGGAAACGCCGAAACTCTACAAGCTCGTGACGATCGTCGCCAGCGGGGGCCGGATCGTCGACCGCGTCGAGACCGAGTTTGGAATCCGCACGGTCGGTTTCGACGCGGACAAGGGATTCATGCTCAACGGAAAGCCCTATGTGCTCAAGGGCACGTCCAACCACCAGGACCACGCGGGCGTGGGCTCGGCGCTCCCGGACGGACTCCAGTACTTTCGCATCGCGCGGTTGAAGGAGATGGGCTGCAACGCATACCGCACCGCACACAACCCGCCGACGCCCGAGCTGCTCGACGCGTGCGACCGGCTCGGCATGCTGGTCATGGACGAGAACCGGCTTATCGGCGGCGACGCCCAGCACATGGACCGGCTGGAGCGCCAGATCCGGCGCGACCGCAACCATCCCAGCGTGGCGATCTGGTCCATGGGCAACGAGGAATTTCAGACCGAGAAGACCGCGGCGGGCGGCCGCACCGTCGGCACGATGCAGGACCTGGCCAAGCGGCTCGACCCCACGCGGCCGGTGACATTCAACGCGGACCTTGGCAACGAGTTCGCCGGGATCGACAGTGCGATCGAGGTGCGCGGCTGGAGCTACCATGTCGGCCCGGCCATGGACGACTACCACAAGGCGCATCCGCTCCAGCCGAACGTCGGCAGCGAGCAGGGCAGCACGGTCGGCACGCGCGGAATATACGCGAACGACCCGGTCCGGGGCTATGTCAGCGCCTACGACGACAATGCCCCCGAATGGGCCCAGACGGCGGAGACCTGGGTGGGTTTCTTCGCCACGCGCCCGTGGCTCTCCGGCGGCTTCGTGTGGACCGGCTTCGACTATCGGGGCGAGCCGACACCCTACGGATGGCCGTGCATCAACTCGCATTTCGGGATCATGGATACCTGCGGCTTCCCGAAGGACAACTTCTGGTACTACCAGGCGTGGTGGACCGACCGGCCCGTGCTGCACCTCATGCCGCACTGGAACTGGCCGGGGAGGGAGGGCCAGGAGATCGACGTGCGCGCCCTCAGCAACTGCGACGAAGTCGAGCTGTACCTGAACGGCGCGAGCCTGGGGCGCCAGGAGATGAAGCCTCAATCCGTGCTCAAGTGGAAGGTTCCGTACGCACCGGGCGTCCTGTCCGCGCGCGGGTTCAAGGGAGGGAGCGTGGTCGCCGAGACGAAGGTCGAGACCACCGGTGCGCCAGCGGTCGTCCAGCTCAAGCCCGATCGCATCGCGATCGGAGCCAGCGGTGAGGACGTCGCGGTCGTCACGGTCGCAATCGCCGACGCGCAGGGGCGGGTGGTGCCCGTGGCGGGGAACGAGGTTTCATTCGAGCTCGAGGGCCCCGGGCGGATCCTGGGGGTGGGCAATGGGGACCCCAGCAGCCACGAACCCGACACCTTCGTGGCAGTGGCCCCAACCCGGAGCCTCCCGGTGGATGGATGGCGCTGGAAGAAGATCGCCGACCCGTACCCGCACAATCTCCCGGAGGAGGGGGCCCAGTTTGACGACTCGGCCTGGGACACGACCGACGTGCGTGCGGAGAGCGGCCCGCTCGGTCTGAGGGAGCGGGCCATTTTCCGCGCCCGCTTCACCGTCGCCGAGAACGACCTCGAGGCGCCGGTCATCGAGCTCTGGTTTGGACGGATCTCCGGCGGCATATCCGTCTACGTCAACGGGCAGATGGTCGGGGACGCGGCCGACCCCCGCACGCCCTCGATCTTCGATGTAAAGGCGCTGCTCCATCCGGGCGAAAACGTCGTGGCCGTGGCGACCGCCAACTATGGCCCCGAGCACTCGGGGCTGAGCAAGGGCGCGGAGCTGCGCCTGCAGGGGGATCCGCCAGCGGTCCACTGGCGGCGCAGCGTGTTCAACGGGCTTGCCCAGGTCATCGTGCAGTCTTCCACGCAGGCCGGCACCCTCAAGCTGACGGCGCGTTCCGAGGGACTCGAACCCGCGACGCTCCTGCTGCAGTCCCTTCCCCCGGCACCCCTCGCCTCGGTGCCGTGACGGGTCAAACCGGCGGCCGCGGCCCCTCAACGATGAGTCCGCTCAATCCCGCCGAGGTGCGGGTCCTCGGATCGCTGATCGAGAAGGACATCACGACGCCGGATTACTACCCGCTGACGCTGAATGCGCTGACCAACGCCTGCAACCAGAGCTCAAACCGGGATCCGGTGATGTCGCTGTCGGACCAGGACGTGGTGCGCGGGCTCGATTCGCTGCGTGAGAAGAAGCTGGCCTTCATGTTCGAGGGAGCGGACAGCCGGGTGTCCAAGTACGGGCACCGCTTCGCCGAGACCTTCGAGCTCGCCCGGCCCGGGACGGCCGTCATGTGCGTGCTCATGCTCCGGGGCCCTCAGACCCTCGGCGAAATCCGCGGGCGGGCGGCCCGGATGCATGAGTTTCCCGGCCTTGAGGAGGCCGCGGCCGAGCTCGCGTCGCTGATCGCAAGGTCGCCGGAGCCCCTGGTCCTCAAGCTTCCCCGGCAGCCGGGCTTCAAGGAGCAGCGCTACGCGCACCTTCTTGCCGGAACCGTGTCGATCCCGGCGCCCGAGGCCGGGCGGACTCCTGAGCCCGCTGTCATTGCCGTGCGCGCTGAGAACGAGCGGCTGGCAAGGCTCGAGGCGGAGGCTGCCGCCCTGCGCGCGGAACTCGCGGACCTCAGGGGGCAGCTCGCCGAGCTGAGGAAACAGCTTGAGTGAGCCCCGGCAGTGGGGCAGGACTCCTCTTGGAAGCTATGCATGCAACGACGGCTACCGCGGCGAAGGATCGCTCGGGTGATGGCCACGCACCCGCCGGCGGCGCGCCGCTTTACCTTCTTCTCCTGGCCGGCCTGGTCCTAGCCGGCTGCGCGGACGTTCCCATCATCTATCCCGACACAAATCCCATGACACCACTTCCCACGGTAAGCCAATTCAACAAGGACGAGGCGCTGGCCATGGTCGAGTTCTGCATCGACCTCGACAACCAGGACGACCGGGCGAACCCGAACGCGCGAAACATCTACAAGATGCGCGCGGACCGCTTTTCCGCCTGGGAGCTGGTCGATGACAGCCGGGTGCGCTATGCCGATGCCATCCACCTGACGGGCGCCGACAGGGTCAACCCCTCGCTCAACGGCTTCCCGCCATTCGGGAGCGCCTGGACGCTCTGGAGAAACGCGAACGCCGCGAAGAGCGGCGAACAGGTCTACGCGCTTGCGTTCCGCGGCACGGTTTTGTCATTCCGTCCCAGCGTCGTGGAGGACGCCTTGGTGACGACGGCGGCGAGCAGGCATGGGCTCGAGCTGCCGGTGGGCCGGTTCCTGAACGTCACCTTCGCCACGGAGCCGCGCGCGGAGGTCCACGAGGGCTTCGCCTACGCCGTGTTCGGCCAGCTTTTTGACAAGGACTTCGGCGTCCTCGCCCGGATGCGCGACGAGGTCCCCAACGGCTCGACGCTCATCATCACGGGCCACAGCCAGGGCGCCGCCCTGGCGACGCTCGCGCACGCGTTCTTCTTCTATGCCGCGCAGGAGGGGCGCTTCGGGATCGCCGAAAAGAAGCTGAATCTGAGGTCCTACGTGTTCGCGCAGCCCAAGCCAGGAAACACGCAGTTCTCGCAGGATTTCGCCGGCATCACCGGCGCCGGGGCTTCGTCCTTCACCTTCAACAACACGATCGACCCGGTCTCGATGCTTCCGCCGACACACGGCTTTCTCTTCGGGGCGTTCGAGGATGTCCCACGCGTGAAGAATCCCGGCTGGGAGTTCATCCGCATGATCAACAACGCAGCGAACAAGATCAGCAAGGCCCTGGGCAGCTTCTCGGAAAGGACGACGGCGGGGAAGATCGCCGTGCTTCAGAAAAAAAGCGACGACAGCCTCTATCTCGCCAATGAGCTGCCGGCCGAGCCCGATGTGAGGCCCGCGCCGTCCGTGTCTCAGAACTACGCGTCGGCCGGCAATGTGATCCCGCTCGTCGGCCTCCACAACGGGTCGAAGTACTTTGGCAACCCGCTCGACGCCGACGACGTGTTCATTCAACACCATGCGACCACCTACCGCCGGCTGCTCGAGGCGATGTACGGGCTTCCGCCGACCACGGACGACACGCCCGGCCTCGTGGTGCCGCCGGTCGTTTCGATCCCAAACTGAGGCGGCCCATCCTGCCGGCGCTCAGGGCGCCCGTTTGCCCTGCCTTAGAGCCCTGATCGCCCTTGCGACCCGGCCTGCGCGCGTCTCTTCGCGCTTTGCCGACTCGATCCACCGCGCGTATTCCTTCTGGCTGGTGTAGGAGAGCCCGCGAAAAAACAGGAGCGCCTTCGGCTGGCCCCTCAGCGCCTTCGCCAGGTCCCCCGGGACCTCGACGACCCGCGGCTCCAGGTCCTCCTCGACCACCACGTCCACGGCGTCGCCGGGGCCTTTCCCTATCGTCTCCCGGATGTGCTTGAGCACCGGCAGGATGTGGCAGGTTCCGCCCATCCGCACCAATGAGCCCCGATATGGCTCGGCGTCGATTGTCACCTGGACGGGAACGCGCTTCTTCCCGAAGACCAGCTCAACGTCGAAGGGAACGGAGACAAACGCGCCCCCGCCGCCGGCGCTTTCGATTACGGACCTGAATCTCTGGATCGAGCCGCAGCTCATCGCATGCCGCCCGCGGCGGCCCTCGGCCATGCAGGCGCCAAGATCGGGCCGCGCTGGGACGGATCGGGATTTGCTGGGCCCATCCTGGAGGGCACGTTGGGAAGGGGTCGCGTTTTCAGGGAATGGCTTCGGTGCGGGAAGAGGCAGAAGCGGGGCCCGTGCCCCGGCCGTCAAAGGCAAGCGTATTGGGCTTTCATAGGCAAGAGCTCAGGAATGGGACCGATGGCCCGCGCACCGGCGCAAGGCGGCCACAAATCGCTCGCTTCGACTGCGCGCGGCCGATTGTTTGGACCCGCGACCATGATCACGCCTGCTGACGATGAGGATCGTTTGAGGACGCCACACCCAAGCCGGCCGATGCGCCGATACCTGTGCCTTCTCCTCATCGGCGCCCTTCCCGTCCGCGCCGCGGCGCCGACGGCGGTCCCGGCCAACGACGCGCGCATCGCCTACATGGGGCGCGTCGAGCTCTCCGCGCAGAAGGCGGAAATGGGGTATCCCGGCATCACGATTCGCTTTGTCTACAGGGGTCCGGCGCCGATCATGAGGCTGACCGGCGACTCGCCGAATTGCTTCTTCAACCTCTCGTGCAACGGATGGGATCCGGTGGTCATCAAGCTGAACCAGGGCGCGAACGAGATCCCCCTGCCGACCGGGATCGCCCCTCCCGGCGGCTGGCTGGTCGAGCTGGTGCGGCGGACCGAGTCATGGATGGGCACCGCGTCCTTCGACGGACTGCTACTGCCCGCGGGATGCGAGCTTCTGCCTCCGCCCGCATGGCCGGACCGCAGGCTGATGTTCATCGGGGACTCCCTCACCTGCGGCGAGTACAACGAGCGCTTTCCGCAGGAGAACGACTCCACGCCCCGCTCGACGAACGCCGCGCGTTCCTACGGGATGCTCCTTGCCCGCTGGCTCGGGGCCCAGGTGCACCTGGTCAGCTACGGCGGCAGGGGCATCACGCGCGACTGGTCGGGCAAGACGGATGTGAACATCCTGCCCGTCTTCTTTCCCCTCACGCTACCGGACAGGCCCGGCTCCGACTGGGCGCCCTCCCGCTACAAGCCCGACGTGATCGTGATCAACGACGGGACGGACTTTGACGCGGGTCCGCAGGACGAGGCGAAGTTCACCGATGCCTATGCGGCGTTCGTCGGCCAGGTGCGCTCGGCCTACCCGGGCGCCTTCATCCTCCTGACCGAGAGCGGATTCCAGTCCGACGGCTCCGACGGGAGACCCAGGATCGCGCGGGACCAGTTGATGCGGACGATGCAGGAGGTTGTGGAACGCCGGCACAAGGCGGGAGACAGCCGGATCCGCGTGGTGAGGACGGGATTCTTCCCGGGAACGCCGACCAACGGCCACCTCGTGGCCTTCCAGCACGAACAGATCGCCCTCGACCTCCTCGGCCCGATCCGCGAGGTGACCGGCTGGTGACGGCCGCGACGGGGAAGCGCGGAGGGGCGGCGCCGGGGGCGCCCGGCACGCTCACCTGAGCGCCTGCTCGAGGTCGAGGATGAGGTCGCCCGTGTCCTCGAGTCCAACCGACATGCGCAGCAGGTCGGCGGGCGTGGAGCTCTGCGGGCCCTCGACGCTGGCCCTGTGCTCGATGAGACTCTCCACGCCGCCGAGCGACGTGGCCCGCTTCCAGACCTGGAGCCGGCCGATGAAGGCGAGCGCGCCTGGCGCGCCTCCCCTCACGCGGAGCGAGAGCATGCCGCCGAATCCGCCGCGCATCTGCCGCGCCGCGATCTCATGGCCGGGAAATGTCGCCAGGCCGGGGTAGAGGACCGCCTCGATCCCCGCGTGGCCGGAAAAGCGCTCCGCAATCCGCTGCGCGCTGCGGCTCTGCGTCTCGACCCTGGCATACAGCGTGCGCATGCCGCGCAGGAGCAGCCATGCCTCGAATGGGCCAAGGACCGCCCCGGCCTGCGTTCGAACCGTCTTTATCCGCTGCCAGGAGTCGTTCGCCGCGGCCGCCGTGACCGTGCCGGCGATGACGTCGGAATGGCCGTTCAGATACTTCGTCGCGGAATGCATCACGAGGTCCGCGCCGAGGGCTATGGGCTGGGTGTGGACGGGCGTGGCGAATGTTGAATCGACGGCCAGCGACGCGCCTGCGCGGTGGGCGACGTCGGCCAGCGCGGCGATGTCGGTGACGACGAGCGTCGGATTGGCCGGCGTCTCGATCCAGATGAGCCTGGTCTCCCCGGGACGCGCGGCGGCTGCGACGCGGGCCGGATCCGTCATGTCCACGGACTCGATGCGAAGCCCCCAGTCCGCCGCCCATCCGACCAGCCAGCCGCGGAGGGCCCAGTAGATCACCTTGGGCACGAGGACATGGTCGCCCGGGCGAAGGGAGAGAAACACCGCCGTGGCCGCGGCCATGCCGGAGCTGAACGCCGCCGTCGCAGCCCCGCCCTCCAGCCGCGTGAGGAGCGCCTCGACCTGGTCGTAGTTCGGGTTGTCGGGGCGGGAGTAAAGCCGGCCGGACAGGAGCTGGTTGTCCGGGCCGCGCTCGTAGGTCGTGGCAGGCTGGATGGGCGGCACAAAGGCGCCTGTCACCGGGTCGCGGAAGCCGAGCGCCTGCGCCGCGGCGGTGGCTGGTTTGACGGAATCGGGCAAGCTCACGGAATTCGAGCAAACTGGGGGCCGCGCGAAAGGCAACCGGGGGAATTTGGGGTGGGCCCGGCCGCCGGGATGCGCGCGAGCCGCGCCCGGGGCGCGGGAATTCTCCGGTGGGTCAGGCCCGCACAAACGGGCCTATCCTCCCGTCTGCCCTCAGCTCGGCGAGCTCGGCGACGGTTGGAAGCCGCGGTTTGTCTCGCTCGGTCCGCACGACGCAGAGAAAACCCAGGGGCTCGCCGGCCGTCGCGCGAAACTGGTGCCACGTCTGCGGCGGCACGCGGACCAGGTCATTGGCCTGCAGCGCGTGGATTTCCCGGCCCACCAGCGCCTGTCCGCAGCCGCGCAGCACCATGACCGAGTGAATGTGGTCGTGGCGCTCGAGCGTCGAGTGGCCGCCGGGCGCGATCTCAAAGTAGCGCAACTGGCTGCCGGCGGCATCCCCGTCGTCGAAAAGCACCTGGCGGGTGATGCTCCTGAAGTGCGTGCCGCCGTCCTCCTTGTATGCGAGGACCGGCACGTCCTCCCATCGGAACGGCTCGGTTTGTGCGATGTGGGTTTTCTGGCTCACGAAGGGTAGGGGAAAGCATGCACGGCCTCCACGAATTGGCGACCCCGCAGGAGCAGCGTCCCCGCATTGGGCGCCTCAAGGAGGCTCCCGCCGAGAAGGAGCATCGTGTCGGCGCCGTACGCCTCGAGGGCTTCCGCGACATTCTCGATCCTGATGCCGCCCGCGGGCACCGGCAGCGCGGGCGCGGTGGCCGAATCCGGCGCGCGAAGCGCCCGGGCGATGCCCAAGCACACCTCGGGGCCGTAGCTGAATCGGCCTCCGGCGTTCGGGTAGATCACGGCGTCCGCGCCGAAGAGCGGGAACAGTTTCCCGAGCAACGCCACCGGCGCGATCCGCTGCGCGCCGCCGAAGGCCGGGTGGGCGAGGACCGGCAGCCCCAGGCCTCGCGCGAGCTCGTTGAGGAAGGGCAGACCAAGGAGCATGGGCGAGACCATCACGGCCCCGACGCCCAGCTCCTTCGCCTCCCGGGCCTGGCGAAGCACGGTCGCGGGCGAGCCGATGAGGTTGGGCACATAGGTGGCCCGGCGCCCGGTCGTCCCCGCCGCGTCCGCGGTTGCGGCGAGGCAGGCCCGCGCGCGTTCGACGAACCGGCAGTTCGGGTGGTCCGCCAGGCCGTGGTCGTCCTTGATCACGTCGAGGCCCGCAAGCGCCAGGGTGCGGCAGAGCGCCGCCGCCCCGTCGACGGTAAGCCCCATCGGCTTGAGGACCGAGGCGGTGAGGGCGCGTCCCCGGACGCCGGTGAGCCGGCGCAACCCGGCGGCGCCGAAGCGGGGTCCGCCGAGCGTTCGCGCCAGCGCCTGGGGAAGGCGAACGTCCTCCAGCTCGACATCGGGCTGGAGCGAGCAGTTGCCGAAGAGGACATTGAGGAGCTGGGCCGGATCGTTGGCGGCCGCCTCCGCTGGCTGGGCGAGGCGCACCCGGAAATCGCCGGTCCCCACCTCCTCGGTCGCGATCACCCGGCCGACGAAATGCTCGAGCACGTCGGGCGAGCGGATCGCCGCGCGCCGCAGCTCGACGGTCTGCTCCAGCAGCAGCGCCTCGACCCGCTCGCCGAGCCCCGACGGCTCGGTGCGCACCCGGTAGACCGCCTCGATTTCGTCCTTGGCCATTCGGGGCCACGCTACACGGCGCGGCCCTCCCAGGAAGCAGAAAGCGCGCGTCCGGGCTCCGCTATAACTTTGCTTTGTCGGCGGAAGATTATTCGCTTTGGGAACGTGAGCAACACCCCCGACCCTCACCGCTTCGGCTTCGAGACGCGGATGGTCCATGCCGGTCACATCCCGGACGCCGTGACCGGCGCCCGCGCCGTGCCCATCTACCAGACCACCTCGTTCGTCTTCGACGACGCGGAGCAGGCCGCGCAGCTCTTTGAGCTGAAGCAGTACGGCAACATCTACACGCGCATCAGCAACCCCACCACGGCGGTGTTCGAGGAGCGCATGGCCTCGCTCGAGGGCGCCACCGGGGCGGTCGCGACCGCCAGCGGCATGGCGGCCCAGCTTGTGACGTTTCTCACGCTTCTTCAGCCCGGCGACGAGATCGTGGCCTCGTCGCAGCTCTACGGCGGCTCAAACACGCAGCTCGTGCACACGCTGAAGAAGTTCTCGATCGGCGTCACCTTCGTGGACCCGTCCCGGATCGGTGACTGGGAGGCTGCGATAACCCACGGGACCAAGGCGCTCTACGGGGAGACCATCGGCAATCCCCGGGGAGCCATTCTGGACCTCGGGCGCCTTGCCGGCCTCGCCAGCTCGCGCGGGATTCCGCTGATCGTGGACAACACGATGGCAACCCCGGCGCTCTGCCGGCCGATCGAGCACGGCGCGACGCTCGTGGTGCATTCGGCCACGAAATTCATCGGCGGCCACGGAACCGCGATCGGCGGCGTCCTGCTCGACTCCGGCACGTTTGATTTCAGCGGCTTCCCCAGCATAGCAGCCCCCTCGCCGGCCTACCACGGCCTGCGCTTCTACGACACGTTCGGCCACTACGGCTTCCTCACGAAGGCCCGCGCCGAGACCATGCGCGACACGGGGGCATGCCTCTCGCCGTTCAACGCCTTTCTCCTCATCCAGGGCCTTGAGACGCTTTCGCTGCGCATGGAGCGGCAGACTTCGTCGGCCCTGCGGGTCGCCCGGCACCTGGAGGAGCATCCGGCCGTGGCATGGGTCGCCTATGCCGGGCTTCCGAGCCATCCCGACCACGCGCTCGCCGCGAAATACCTGCCGAAGGGGCCTGGCGCGGTGTTCTCGTTCGGCCTCAAGGCCCGCTCCGGGGAGGACGGGCGGGCGGCCGGGAGGAAGTTCATCGAGGGGCTCAATCTCTTCTCGCACCTAGCCAACATCGGCGACGTTCGCAGCCTGGTGATTCACCCGGCGTCGACCACCCACCAGCAGCTCACCGACGAGGACCTGGCGAAGGGCGGCGTAAGCCCCGAGCTCATCCGTCTGTCGATTGGCCTCGAAAACGTGGAGGACCTCCTATGGGACCTGGACCAAGCGTTGCATGCGCTATCACGCTGAACTCGGCGCTCACGCCCGAGCAGCAGAGGCTCTACCAGGACCCGATCGTGATCCAGCGGCTCCTTCGTGACGTGCGGACGATCGCGATCGTCGGACTGTCGACGGATCCCCAGCGCGCGAGCTGGTTTGTGGCGAGCTACCTCAAGAAGGAGGGATACCGCATCTTCCCGGTTAACCCCAAGGCGGACCGGATCGTGGGGGAAAAGGCCTATCCGGACCTCGCGAGCATCCCGGAGCCGGTGGACCTGGTGGACGTTTTCCGGCCCGTGGCGGAGTGCTCCGCCGTCGCGCGGCAGGCCGTCGCGATCGGAGCCAAGGCGCTGTGGCTGCAGCTCAGGCTCGTCAGCCTCGAGGCCGCCGAGCTCGCGTCGCGGAGCGGCCTGGACATCGTGCTCGACCGCTGCGTCAAGATGGAGCACGGGCGCTACCGTGGGCGGCTGCACTGGGCCGGAATGAACACCGAGATCATCTCCGCCCGCAAATCCCGCTCCTGACCGGCCGCAACCATCGAATGATTTACCCATGAAGCCCAAATCCATCCTGCTCATCGCCGCGCTCGCCGCGTTTTTCCTCATGGCCCGCGTGGGCACCGCCGACGTGCCGCCCCAGGCCACGCCGGCGCTCCAGGGCGATGCCGCCCGCCCCGGGGCCGCGCGCTGGCTGCGCAGCGAGCTTTATTTCGGCATCGGGCCGGTCGACGTTCCCGACGGCGGCGTCGGCGAGCTGCGGTGGCGCGCGTTTCTGGACAGGGAGGTCACCCCGCGCTTTCCTGACGGGCTCACCGTCTTTGAGGCCTATGGGCAGTGGCGCGACAGCGGGCAGGCCGTTCCGAGCCGCCTTCGGTCAAGAGTGCTCGTCATCCTGCATGAGGACACCCCGGCGAACCGCGCGGCGATCGACGCGATACGACTCGCGTGGAAAACCGCCACCCACGACCAGTCCGTACTCCTTTCAAGCGGCAGCGTGGACGTCTCGTTCTGATCTAGGCTTCGAACCGCCCTGGCCATGCCGCACGCGCTTTTTCCAACACAGTTTGGGACCTGTGGAGTAGCGTGGAACGAGACGGGACTGACGGCCTTCCAATTGCCCGAAAGCACGGAGGCGCTGACGGAAAAAAGCCTCGCTGCCCGCGGGCGCACGCAGCCGGGCGATCCACCGGAATGGGTACGGGAGGTCGTCGTCCGGGCCCAGCTTCACCTTGGTGGCAAGCCCCAGGATTTTTCGGGCACGGCGCTCGACGCCTCATGCGCCAGCGATTTCCAGATGGCCGTCTACGTCCAGACACAGGCCATCCAGCCCGGGTTCAAGAAGAGCTACGGCGAAATCGCGAGGCTGATGGCGATGGGAAATGAGGCGGCGAGGGCGGTTGGCGTGGCATTGGCCGCAAACCCGTGGCCGCTCATCGTTCCATGCCACCGCGTGGTTTCGGCGGGCGACAAGATGACCGGTTTCTCGGCGCCGGGGGGTGTTCGCACGAAGACGCGCCTTCTTGCGCTCGAGGGGGCCGAACTGCTGTCCGAGTGAGTCGGGCTGCCGGCGGCCCCTGGCCCCCGGATGCTGCTTGCGGCTGCGGTGTCGGGGATTACAAGAGCGTGATGCGCGCTCTCATCCTGTTCATCGCCACGGCAATCGCCGGGAATGCGGCGGCGGCCGGCCTAATGCCGGTGCCCCCGACGCCCAAGCAGCCGGTTGTGGAGTACTACCAGGGGGTGAAGGTAACCGACGACTACCGCTGGCTCGAGGACGGGGGTTCGCCGGCCGTGAAGGAATGGAGCGACGCCCAGAACGCCCGGACGCGGGCCTACCTGGACACGCTCCCCCACCGGGCGGAAATCGGCTCCCGGGTCGATCGCCTGATCCGGTCCACCTCGACGTCCTATATCGTCACCGCCAGGCGGGGCGGGCGTCTTTTCGCATATAAGACCGATCCCAAGCTGCAGCAGCGGATGATCGTCACGCTCGCCTCCGCCGATGATGTTAGTTCCGAACGCGTCCTCGTCGATCCCAACAAGCTCGATGCCTGGGGCGGCACCGAGATCGACTGGTTCGTGGTGTCCCTCGACGGCAGCAAGATCGGGGTGTCCCTCTCCCGGGGCGGAAGCGAGGACGGGGACATGCACGTCTACGACGTGGCGGACGCGCGGGAGATCGGGGAGGTGATCCCGGGGGTTCAAAAGGGCACCGCCGGGGGGAGCGCCGCGTTCACGCCGGACGGCCTCGGGTTCTGGTACACGCGCTACCCGCGCGGGAGCGAGCACGCTCCCGAGGACGCGGGATTCTACCAGCAGGTCTGGTTTCACCGGATAGGCACCAAGACGGAGAGCGACACCTACGAGCTCGGCAACGGGCTGCCGAAGATCGCCGAGATCGCCCTTGAGACCAAGGAGGATGGGAAGTGGACGGTTGCCGAGGTGAGGAACGGGGACGGCGGCGAGGTGGCCTATTACCTACGGTCGACGTCGCCAGGATCTCCCTGGGCCGGGGTTTCGGGCTTCTCGGACAAGATCGTGCGGTACGCCTTCGGGCGGGACGACGCGATCTACCTCATGTCGCGGACGGGAGCCCCCAAGGGAAAGATTCTCCGCCTCCCGCTGGACGCGTCTCCATCCCTCGGAAACGCGGTCGAGATCGTGAAGGAGTCCGAGGGCTCGATCGAGGAATTCTGCCCGACGTCTTCCCGCCTGTACGTCAACGACCTTCTCGGCGGCCCGTCCCGCGTGCGCGTCTTCGATCTCGCAGGCAAGCGGCTCGCGGACCTGCCCGTGCCGCCGATCTCGTCGGTCGACGGCATGGTGGCCGTCGAGGGCGACGACCTCCTCATTGAAATCGGCAGCTACCTTGAGCTGCCGGCATGGCTGCGATTCTCGGCTGCCGGCGGGGCCTGCCGGAAAACCGCCCTCCTGCAGACGTCCATCGTAGACTACTCCGACACCGAGGTGATCCGCGAATACGCGAGGTCCAAGGACGGGACGATGGTCCCGCTTGACATTCTCCGGAGGAAATCGGCGAGGCTCGACGGAGCCAATCCCACCATCCTGTACGGATACGGGGGCTATGGGGTCAGCATGACCCCGAAATTCTCGGCGTCCCGCCGGATCTGGCTGGACCAGGGCGGAGTCTTCGTCCTTGCGATCCTTCGCGGCGGCGGTGAATTCGGGGACGAGTGGCACCTTGCCGGGAACCTTCAGAGAAAGCAGAACGTCTTCGACGACTTCTACGCATGCGCCGAATGGCTGGTCGAGCACAAATACACATCGCCGGCGAAGCTGGCGATCTTTGGCGAGAGCAACGGGGGGCTGCTGATGGGCGCCGCTCTGACCGAGCACCCGGAATATTACCGCGCAGTCGTGAGCCGGGTCGGCATCTACGACAGCCTGCGAGCCGAGACCACCACGAACGGCCGCTTCAATGTGACGGAATACGGGTCGGTCAACGACCCGGAGCAGTTCAAGGCGCTGTATGCCTATTCGCCCTACCACCACGTCGTGGACGGCGTGAAATATCCGTCGATCCTGCTCACGACGGGCGCAAACGACCCGAGGGTCGATCCATGGCATTCACGGAAATTCTGTGCCCGGCTTCAGGCTGCGAGTGCGTCGGGCAACCCGATCCTCCTGCGCACGAGCAAGACGTCCGGACACGGCATGGGAAACTCGCTCGATGAGACCATCGCCGAGAGGACGGACATTTTCGCCTTCCTGATCCATGAACTCGGGGTCGAGTTCAGGCCGGCCATGTAGCCTGTCGGCTGCGACGGGAGGGCGTCAGGCTAGCCGCCCCGGCCAATCATGTATCGGGGGCCGTCGACCCCGGGCGCTAGGCCCTCTTGCCGCCGAACAGGGAGGCAAGAAACAGGATGAGGAACAGGACGAAGAGAACCTTCGCGATCATGGCGGCCGTGCCGGCAATGACGCCGAACCCGAGGACGCCCGCGATGATGGCGATGATGAGGAAGGTGACTGCGTAGCTCAGCATGGCAATGTTGGGTTCAGTTCTCTCTGGATCCGCGCATTACCCCGACCAGGCCGATGAGGGCCGCGGCGCCGCCGCCGATGAGCAGCCATAGGGTCTTGTCAGTGGGGGAGCCGGTGAACATCCGGGAAAAACCGGAGCCGACCGAGTTGGAGGCGCTGATGCCGTAGACGATGAGGACGATCCCCGCGACGAGGAGTGCGAGCGAGACTGCTTTGTTCATGTGGTTTATGTTTCAGGAGGCTTGCGCCTCTTTGATTTCGATCCGGGACCCGGCCGTCCGGGCCTTCCGTTTTATGCATTTCATTGGGACCGTCCGCAATTATGTCGGTTCTCCCAGCCTAAAATGGGTGCGGCCGGCAATGGCCGGCCGCACCGCTTGAATGAAAAAGAGCCATGTGGGCCCTGCTGCCTGTTTTATACTTAGGTCTTTATCGTCATGTCATTGACGACCGACTTCACGCCTCGCGTGTCTTGGGCGAGCTTGGTGACGAGAGCTTTCTCGGCATCTGAGCCCGCAACACCAGTGATGCTGACAACGGCGTTCTCGGTGATGACCTTGGTGGTCAGCGCGCTTGTCGAGCGATGGCTCAGCAGCGCGTACTTGACCTGCGACGTGATTGAGGCGTCGTCCATGTCTTCTCCGATCGTGCTGTCGCCTGCGCCAGGAACCTCGACTACAAGCTGGTTCCTGACCGCCTTCACGTTGTCGATGTCCTTCACGTAGGCCTCGGTCAGATCCTTCTGGGCGAGATTCTTAACCGTGCCTGTCAGGGTGACAACGCCGTCCTTCACGTCGACCTTCGTCGAGGTGGCGCTCACATTCGCCTTCACGAGGAGCTCGCTGCGGATCTTGAGGGCGATCCAGGCGTCTGAGTGCTCCGGGACGTCGGACTTGACCACGATCTGGTTGTCTACGCTGACGACGCCGGGGAGGTTCTCCACGGTGTCCTCGGCGAGCGCCCGGTCGTCCTTGTCCTGCACGGTTCCGGTCAGGGTCACCGTACCGTCGGTCGCCTTGACCGATACTTCGTTATCAAGGACGGTGCGATAGTTGTAGGAGGCCTTTGCGGCATCTTCGATCTTTCGATCTGTTGCTGTGGAGGCGAAAAGCGCGACCGGAAGGGTCGCGGCGAGCAGTAATGCTATTTGTGCGTGTGTTTTCATGTATTGTTCTTGTTGGATAAGATTCGGCCTGCCCCCGGGGTGTCCCGGGTCAGGAGGCGAGTCGCCCGGCCTTGCGGTCGCCGCGCGCGGCCCTCTTGCGTTCGCCCTTGGCGAATGGACTTGTCGGGGTGTGGATTGCCGCCATGGGGGTACAGTACCGCTAACCCACCGCAGGCACCATGGGGTGTTCAGGGCATACCTGAAATGGGCCGGGTTTCACCCCATGTTCGCCCGGTCGCCGTGCATGTAGAGTGGGCACGGCAATGGTAGCAACAGCTTCACAGATTGGCGCCTCGTATTCAGGAGGCATCGCAGCGGGTCCCTCCGCGCGTGCCGCCATTTCAGGCCAGGCGGCGGCGCATGACGCCGAGCTGGTGCGCCGTTTCAACGCCGGGGAGGAGAGTGCGTTTGTCGAGATCGTCACGCGCTATCGGGGAAAGATGTTCTCAATCGCGCTCCGCCATCTCCGCAACCACGCCGACGCAGAGGAGATTACCCAGGACACGTTCATCCGCGCCCATCGGGCCCTGACGCGTTTTAGGGGCGACTCCTCCCTCGCAACGTGGCTGCACCGGATCGCCTTCAACCTCTCCCGCAACCGCTGCAAGTACTATTTCTGCCGCCGCCGGCATGTCACGCTTTCGCTCGACTACGCATTCGGCGAGGACAATCAGGCCAGTTTCGCGGACCTTGTCGCAAGCGAGGCTCCGAGCCCCGCGCGCGAGGCGACGGCCTGCGAGTTTTCCGAGCTTGTCCTCGTGTGCATGGAGAAGCTTGGCCCGCACCAGCGCGAAATACTCGCGCTGCGCAACGGATTGAACCAATCCTATGGCGAAATAGCCCGGGAGCTGGGTATCAGCGTCGGGACCGTGAAAAGCCGCATCGGGCGGGCCCGCGAGAGCCTCCGCGCTCTTCTCGCCGAGGCCTATCCCGAATTGGCGCCTGACGCCTCACCCTTCGACTGGTTCGAGCCCATGCGTTCCTATCGCAACGCGGGCGTCGCCAGCGCCTGAGGGACAAAGGCGGCTTTTCGATGCCGCTCGCGGGTTGACGGGTCAGACAATGGTGACCTGGACGCTGCTCTCGATTATTCCCTGCGCTATCGCATAGCGGGTCAGTCCAGCCGTGTCATGGATGTTCAATTTGTCCATGAGATGCTGCCTGTGCTTCTCAACCGTCTTTATGCTTATGTTGAGCCCGGCGGCCACCTGCTTGTTCGCGTGGCCCTCCGCGACCAACTGGATGACCTCGAGTTCGCGCGATGTGAGCCCGGTGGCCTTCTTGATCATGAGCCCCCCGATCCTGTCGGGTTTCTGGTAGTGGTCGCGCAGCCGTTTTGAGATCTGCGGGCTGTAGAACGAATTGCCCGCCATCACCTCGTGGATCGCCTTGGCGAGGATCTGGGCCGACGTCTGCTTGACGAGGAATCCGACGGCACCCACGGAGACGACCCTGTCGATGTAGGCGTCGTCGCTGTGCGCGGAAAGCATTATCACCTTGATGCCCGGGGCGGCGGCAAGGATCTGGCGGGTGGCCTCCAGCCCGTTGAGAAGCGGCATCGCGATGTCCATGACCACCACGTCGGGGCGAAGCGACAGGGCAAGTTCCACGGCCTCGCGCCCGTTGTGCGCCTGGCCGACGACATCGATTCCGCCGTCGGCGAGCAGCAGGGCTCGCAGCCCTTCCCGAACGACTGTGTGATCATCGGCCAGCAGGGTTTTTATCAGTTTCATGGGATCGGTTTATTTATTGTGCTTGAAAGGAATCCTTGCGGACACCGTGGTGCCGCTGCCGGGAGCGGAAGTGACATTGAAGGTGCCCCCGATCATCTCCACGCGTTCGCGCATGCCTATAAGGCCCAGGCGCTTGTTTCGGCGGGAGTCCAGCACGTGCGCAACATCGAACGATTTTCCATCGTCCTTTATCTCCATGTTGATCGCGTTCGGTATCTGCTTGATCACAACGGTCACTTTGGTCGCCTCGGCGTGCTGCGATATGTTGATGAGCGCCGCCTGCGCCACCCGGTACAGCACCGTCCTCTCGTCATTGCTCAATTGCTCGATTCCAGAAAAAGTCGAGAAGCTGACCTGCACCCCCGTCCGCTTCGTGAAAGTCTTCATGTAGGCGTGCAGCGCGGGAATGAGCCCGAGGTCGTCCAGGAGGGTCGGGCGCAGATCGCGCGCGAACTGGTGAACGATATCCACCGATTTCTCGACGAGACGCTGCGTGTAGGTGATATGCTTCGAGAAGCTCTGCTTGCTGACGCCGGACTCTATCTTGAGGGAGGCCAGCTGGACATTGATTCCCGTGAGGGTCTGGACGATCTCATCATGGAGCTCGCGGCTGATCTCCTTTCGCTCCTCCTCCTGGGCCGACAATATCTGATGCGAAAGGTGCCTTAGGCGATGCTGCATGCGGCGCGCCTCCCTGAGCAAAACGACGTGATGTTTCTCGCTGAGCCGCAACGCCCGCTCCGCGCTTTTTCTTTGGACAACCTCCGTCTGCAGGCGCCGGTTGCTGGCGATGAGCTGATCGCTGCGCAATTGAAGCGACTCGTTTGTCTGCTTCAGCTCCGCGATGTTCTCGATCGTCGCGCGACGCGTCGCTTCGATCGGGGCAAGTACGTCGAGGAAGAACGACCCCGCCCGTTTCACCGTCCTTTGGCGCACGGATTCCGAGCCATTGGAGGGCATGAGGGAGAGGAGCGCTTGCCCATGGATATAGGCCAAATCGAGAGTGCCCAAACCGTCCAGGACCGCCTTTCTTCCCAATCCGTTCGCCGGTCGCGAGGACGGACGCAGTCCATTGCGCAAATGGCTGCGCAATGCAGCATGATAAGGCCCCGACAGCCTGGATGGCTTTTGTTTTAAGGAAATCAAGCGATGGCTTCTTGGGATTGCGCTGTGTTCGGGCCCGACAGACGGCCAGTCCTAGCCTGTCCCGCGGGCCGCCGTAGAGTCAGCATCGCATGGAGGGGGGGTAAAGTCGATGGGGTATTGACCCACCTTCCAGCGTAATCGGCTGCGCAAGATGTTGAGAAATCTTTCCCGTGGGCCTTCGCGCAGTAGGGAACCCGCTTTTTGGACGCGCGCCCGGCTCTCAGCAGGTTTGGCTTGCGCCTTCAGCGGCTGGAACAGTCCGAGGAAAATGCTCGGAATGGGGCCAATCTCGACAATTCCCTTGCCGCGATGCCGCACTCATTGGCTCAGCGCGTGGCAGGGGAGGCCGGCTTCTTGAGGACTTCGTCGACAATCTTGAGCAGGGTTTCCCCGGTGTAGGGTTTCAGGAGAAAGTGCCTAACGCCCGCGGCCCTTGCAGCTGCGACATTTTCCAGCGAGTCGATGCCGCCTGCGGCGATGACCACTTCGATCCACCGCAGCCTTAGAAGGCAACTTACGCTTGTTTTGCCGCTTTACAGTATTCATGTCCGCATAGGGTGGCTCATCCGTATGAAAACTCGTCACGGCCTTTTGTGGCTCGAAAGCGGTCCATTTGGGGACATTCGAGCAAGCGAGGCACCGCCCTTCCCGAAAGCATCTCTATCACGCGACCACGGCAGGGAGAATGTGCTCCCTCAGAAGCACCCTCTCGGGGAAGGCCATGTCGTTCGGCGTCCACGCGGCAAAGAATACTGTCATCTCCAGTTCCGGGATAACGATTAGCCTCTGTCCGCCCCAGCCAAACGCACCCGCCCATCCCACGACCCGGCCATTGACGTTCGATCCACCGATCCACCATTGGTAGCCGTAGAGGTACGAAGGGGGGCCCTTGTTTTGCGCCCTTATGGACTCGTTGATCCAGGCCGCGGGCACGACCTGGGCGCCCCGCCAATTGCCATTGTTTAGGACAAGCTGGCCGATCTTCGCGGCATCGCATGGCCGCAGCCGCAGGCCACCGCCCGCCGACGGATCGCCCTGAGGCATTCGTTGCCACTCGGTGTCGTCGATGCCTAAACGATCGAATAGCTCCTCTTTCGCCAAATCGTCGATCGGTTTGCCCGAGGTCTTTCTCAGGATGAGGCCGAGAAGCGCCGTTGAACCGCTGTTGTAGTTGAAGGTCCGGCCTGCAGGAATTGCCACCGGCCTTCCCAGAATGTAACGATATGGATCTACGGACCTACGCATTTCCATTACCGAATCGAATGGCGGAACAAATTCGTGCCATTCAAGACCGTCGGACATAGTCAACAGATGGCGCACGTTGATTCGGTCCTTTTCTGGCGTGCGGAGATCTGCGTACTCGGGAAAGTATGAGAACACTGGGGTCTCCAATCCCATTATCCAACCGCGGTCGATCGCGATGCCCACTAGGAGCGACACCACGCTCTTTGTAGCTGAATTCACATTATGTTTTGTCGTCGCGTTAAACATGACGCGAGCCGGCGGCTCGCGACCAATCTGGTCTTCGCCTGCGAAATACCGCTCGTGGACCAACACCCCTTCGCGGGCGACAATGATCGCATGCACATTGGCGCCATGGGCTGTGCCCACGCGATCGTCCATCGAAATGAGCGGCGCGGAACTCATCCGATGCTGCTCCGGAACGCCAACCAACCAGCCATCATGACGTTCGGTTGTCATACGCGAAGATTCGTCGGACATGGATCGCTCCAAAGGATTGGTCGGGGACTCGGCCCAGGCGATCCTTAAGGAGTTGTTCGACAATGGACCCGTTATTGAGACAGCCGCAACGCGCGTATGCCGACAATTATGTCAGCTAGACCTCGAAATTGATAGACGATACCTTCGCTTAAATGGCTTCAACTCAACTATAATGGCCGCTGACAATATCAGCGATATTCCTCCCCGGTCGTCGCGTTGATGATCTTGAAGTTCTCGATGTGGTAGTTCGGGTCGGCGCGGAACGCGAGCTGGACGCCAAAGCTCTTCTCCATGCGCACGAGGAGATCGGCATCCTCGCTGCGCAGGCGCTCGAGGACAGACGGATGGACGAGCACGCGAAGCGAATACACCTTGCCGTCATTTCGCGCATGGAGGCGCCGGACAACGGACGAAAGGCGACGCTGCAGCTCGACAGACATTGTCGTGTCGGACTTGACGATGCCGCGACCCCTGCAGTACGGACAGTCGGTGTAGAGGTTGGACGAGAGCGACTCCTGCTGGCGCTGGCGCGTCATCTGCATGATGCCGAGCTGCGAGATGGGAAGGATGTGGTTCTTCGCCTTGTCGCTCGACATGAGCTCGACCATCTTCTCGTAGACAGCGTTCCGGTGCCGCCGCTCCTTCATGTCGATGAAGTCGAGGATGATGAGGCCGCCGAGGTTGCGCAGCCGGATCTGGCGCGCAGCCTCCTGAGCCGCCTCGAGGTTCACGGCATAGAGCGTGTTCTTTTCATCCCCCGAGCGGTTCTTGTGCGACCCCGTGTTGACGTCGATCGCGATGAGCGCCTCGGTCTCGTCGATCACGATCTCGCCGCCGCTCGGAAGCGGGACCTTTCGCTGCCCCGTGAGCTCGATCTGGCGCTCGATGTTGAAGCGCTCGAAAATGGGGATGCTGTCCGTGTAGTGGGCGATCTTGGAGCGCGAGCGCTTGGAGATGAGGCCCACGAGGTCCTGCGTGCGGTCATAATCGGCCTTGTTGTCGATAAGGACGCGGTCGACGTCCTCTGTCAGGAAATCGCGCACCGTGCGCTCGACCAGGTCGGGCTCCATGTACAGGCAGCATGGCGCCCGGTCGGACTGCATCTTGCGGGCGATCTCCTCCCATTTCTTGAGGAGCAGGTGCAGGTCGCGCACGAAGTATCGGGGCTTCTTGCCCTCGCCGGCGGTGCGCACAATCACGCCCATTCCCTCGGGAATCGTCAGCTCGTTGATGAGCTGCTTCAGGCGCTTGCGCTCCTGCGGATCCTCGATCTTTCGGGAGATGCCGCAGCCGTCGCTGAAGGGCGTCAGGATCAGGTAACGGCCCGGCACGGAAAGGTTGGTCGTCGTGCGGGGTCCCTTCGTCCCGATGGGCCCCTTGGTCACCTGGATCACGATGTCGGAACCCGGGGGGTATAGCCCGGGGATGTCCTTCACGGTCACGTCGCCCTTGGGAACCGAATTGCGCTTCTTGTTGACGCGCACGACCTCGATCGAGGAGTCGGTCGCCGCCGGGAGCATGTCCCAGTAGTGCAGGAAGGCGTTCTTCGCGTATCCTATGTCCACGAATGCGGCCTTCAGCCCCGGGTCGAGGTTCTTGATCCGCCCCTTGTAGATTCCGCCAACCATTCGGTTGTCGGATTCGCGCTCGATCTCGTACTTCTCGAGGCGCCCGTCGACGAGGAGCGCCACGCGCTTCTCAAGGGGCTCCGAGTTGATGATGAGCTCCCGATAGGAGCCCTTCTCCTTCTTGAAGGCCGCGACTATCTTCTGGAGGAGTGGACGGTGCTGGGCCCGTTCGGTGGCGCCTGCTTTCAGCTCTGCGGCGCTGACGGATGCGACCTCGCGCTGGATCGGCGGGCTTGCGAGTTCGGAATCATATTTCTGTCCGACGTCCTGAGTGGCGTCGGGATTGGGTTGCGATGTTTCGCTCATGGGGGTCTCTGTCTTGGTTGGATGCGGGGCCCCCCGGGGCGCGAGTTGCGGCGCAGGAAATTCCGGCAGAGCGGTCGATATCGCGGGTCGGACGCATGGTCATGCGAAGTCCTTCCGGAAGCGATAGACGCTCTGGACCAGTCCTTGCAACAAGCAGCAACTGAGCACGAAGGAGCCGCCGTAGCTTATAAAGGGAAGCGGTATGCCCGTGATGGGCACGAGCCCGATGGTCATGGCGATATTAACGAACACATGCACCATGAAGAGCACGGTGACGCCTAGGGCGAGCAGCGTGCCAAAGCGGTCCCGGGAGAGACCGGCGATGCGAATGCCGTTGAATAACATCAGACCAAACAGGCTGAGAACCGTAATGCTTCCCAGAAATCCTAGTTCCTCGGCGATGACCGAGAAGATAAAGTCATTGGGCGCCACCGACCGCGGCAGGTATCCAAGCCGCGCCTGCGTCCCGGCGGTCCATCCCTTGCCGTAGAGGCCGCCGCTGCCGACCGATATCAGCGACTGGCGCTGGTTCCAGCCGACGCCGAGCGGATCAATCTTGTCCGGGGCCACGAACGGCAGGATCCGGTTGCGCTGGTAGTCGTGCAGCGGCACCCAGCTGTGCTTTTCATAGAGCCCGCGGTCGTCCTGGAAGGAATATCCGCTCCTCTCCATGAAGTCCACATAGCGCCAGGTGTCCCACGCCACGATGCCTGTCACCAGGAGAAAAGCTGCCAGGGCGCCCGCGAAAAATCGGCCGGAGAGACGCGACACGTAAAGCATGGAAAAGACCATCGGGGGGAGAACAATCGCGGATTTCAGGTCCGGTTGTTTCAGAATCAAGAGCATGGGCGCACCCACAGCAAGGGCCAATTTCCCGAGGACCCCCAGCGATTGCTTGACCGTCCCTATTTCGCTGCGCACCAGCAGGCTGGCGGTTATCAGGAGCACGGCGACCATCGCCATCTCCGACGGCTGAAAGGAGAAGGGGCCAAGGTGGATCCAGCGCTGTGAACCGTACACCCTTGTGCCGATTCCCGGCACCAGCACCAGGACCAGCGGAACGAGGCAGAGGGCGTAAAACCAGTGCGCGACCGCCAGCCAGAACTGGTAGTCTATGAGCGAAACGGTGACGTAGACGCCAGCCCCGATCAGCAGCCAGAGCATTTGGACGATCCAGCCGCGCCCGTGGACGGGCAGCTCGGCGGAATAGATGAAGGCGATCCCGAACGCGCCCAGGCCCGCCATGGCAATCGGCGTCAGGAGATCCCACCTTTCTCGGGTGGTGGTGTTGAAGACGCTGGCGCCGTCGACGGGCAGGCGGAGGTTCACCGTATGCCCGATTCAGTACCCAACGGGCCGGCCTTTGCAACCGGCCATTCGTCCGGCGCGGGGTCCGCGCACTCGGACGGTGACGGCTTCTCGAGCGCCGCCGAGGGCTGCCGGGAGTGGGAATTGGCGAGTCCGAGCACGGTCCAGAAGATGACGGCCCCCATCGGCGACTCCAGAACGACGCCGACGCACGCGCTGATCCAGATCACGCAGGTCACGCTGGCGAGGCCCAGGCTGTCGGCGTCTCCGCGCCTGAACAGTCGCCACGCGACCCCCGCCATGCTGGCGGAAACGGCGACCCAGATCGCGAGCCCGAGGAACCCCATCCGGCCGAAGGTGGTCACGAATATGCTGTGGGGGCTGCGTGCCGCAAACGTCTCGTCCGAGAGAAGGTCATAATCAGCCAGGAAGCGCGCCGCCAGGTCGCTGCCGAAGCCCAGCCCGAAGACGGGGTTCGTGCTGAGCGTCTGGTCGCACACGTCCCGCCACCAGATCCAGCGGAATCGGTTGTTGTCGCCCGGATCCCCGCTTTCGCCGTTCACATAGGAGCCCGTGCCCTCCGGGTCGAAAATGGAGATGGCATGCTCGTACGCGGAATATGGGGCCGAGGTCCGCAGGTCCTTGCCGGCAATGGCGAGCACGCCCAGCGTAACGGCCCCGCCTCCGAGCACGATGCCCGCGAGCGCCGCCGCAATCCGCCAGCGACCTACGAGGAGCCAGAGCGCCATCGTGATGACGGTGGCCGCCATCGCGGCGCGGGGCGACACCATGACACCGATCAACAGGATGCTCGCGGCCGCGAGCAGCGGCCACAGGTACCGGCCTTTCGGGTTCCGGCGCGTCCAAAGCCAGAAAAAGCCCGCGGCCAGGGACGTCGCGATGAGATCGCTCTTCTGGTAGATGAGCGGAATCCCGTTCCAGGTGAGGTGCTCGATCAGGTAGTCCGGAAACAGATGGATGCTAAGGACCACGGGCAGCAGGGCGACAAATGCGGTGGTGAGGACGCCCTTGAGAACCCTGGTTGACCCGGCGTGAGCCCCGAATGCCTGGCCGATGTAGAAAAAGGCCGCGTAGTAGATCATCGCGTAGTCGCGAAGGGCCATGATCCCGAACTGGCCCAGGTCGAACGGCAGCCGCGTGGTCCCGTACAGAATCCAGAACAGCACCGAGTAGTTGAGGCTGTCGCTTCTGAATCCGATCGTCCTCTTCATGGCCATCCGAACGACCAGCGCGGGCACCGCGACGAGGAGCACGGCTTCCGCGGGGAGAAGCGGAATCTGCCTCGACGGCTGGAATTGAGCGAATCCCCGGTTTCCGACGACGTAGCCGACCAGGGTGGCGCCGAGAAGCCAGACGTCGGGAGGGGCGCCGCTTGTCCGCTCGACGATCACCCAGCCGGAAACCAGCGCGACAACGACGGCCACGCCATAGTCCTCGTTCGAGATGTCGACCCCGATGAAGACCGCGATCGCGGCCCCAAGGACGAGAAAAAGGCAGAGCCGCAGCTTCGGCGTCATGGCACGCGTCCGTCGGCCCGCTCGAGCTGCCGCCTGCACGCGGCATCGACCCTTTGGGTGGTCCAGTAGTCCAGGCAGGCCATCGGGTTCGCGGTGTTCATGCAGCCGGGAAGTTCCGCCGTGAGTTTTTCACAGGGCGCGCAGTACAGGTCCGGATGCCTCAGGGCAATCCAGCGATCCCGGTGCCAGTACGGGTCCCAGCCGATCGCCGTGGGTCCGGTCACGGCGACTCCCGGGCACCCCAGGGCATTCGCCAGGTGCATGGGCCCCGAGTTGTTGCCGAGAAAAAGATCGGCGCCGGCGAGCCACGCGGCGAGGCCCGCGAGGGAGTCGACCGGGGCGGCCGTCGTCCCGGGGGGTGCGCGCCCGGTGGTGCCCCCATGTTCAATCCAGACCACCTCGAAATCCCGGGAAAGCGACGCGGCGACCGAGGCAAAGCGCTCCAGCGGCCATTGGTTCATCCCGCGGCTCGCGCCCGCGTGGACGACCAAGCGCCTTCGGGCGCCGGAGGGTGGGCGGCTCCCCGTCAGGAGATGGCGCAGGTCGGGCGGGGGAGGCTCGTCGGGCCAACCGGCGCCGCGGCCGAACGACCGGGCGAGCGCGCCGGTCATCCTCCAGTTCCATGTCACCGGGCTGGCGTCCTGCGGGAGGGGGATCTCCTCAGTCAGCGACCGGCCTACGCGGATTCGCCCGAGGTTTCCGCCGATCCGGACCGCGGCGCCGCTGAATTTTGCGACCGCATGCGCCGCGTTCGACTGGTCGAAGGCGATGAGACAGGCGCCGGGCCGCCTTCGCCTGATGGTCCACAGCCACCTCGCGAGCTCCCACGGCCTCCGGTAGGATTTGTCGAACGCGGGCTTCGCGCAGGTCAGGATCTCCTGGGGGCCGAGGGGGCCGCCATAGAGCTCGGCCGCATTTGGCGTCGTGAGGACCGTGATCTGCCAGTCGGGGCACCTCTCGCGCAGCGCCTGGACCGCGGGGACAAATGCGATGTTGTCTCCCAGCTGGTTGATCTTGAAGAGGACGACCCTCATGCGCGTAGACCCCCGCTTTCCTGCTGCCGCATGGCCCGGACGGTTTCCCACGCAAGCGGAAGGAGCGCAAAGGCGAGGCCGATGGAGCCCGCCTTGAGGACGCCGCCCACGGTTCCGCCTCGCGAGGCCCAGAAAAGGGCCGACGCGGAGATCAGGAAGCCCGGCGTTGCGGCCCAGGCGAGCCGGTGAAGCCTGCCGACCCCGATCAGGTAGTAGATCAGGGGCTGAGCGGCCATCTGCAGGACGCACCATGCAGCGGTGAGCGCCGCGACCCGGTGCCCGGCAAACACCGCCGACGGTCCGAGCCAGAGCCTCAGGACCGCCTGTGACTGCCACGCGAGGATGGCCACGCCGGCCGACAGGGCGAGGAAAGCGGCGGCCGTCCGCCAGAACGTGCGGATGACCCACGGATGATCGCCGCGCGCATGCGCCTCCGTGTAGGCGGGCCACACCGGGGTGAGCAGGATCACCTGCCCCTGCTGAAAGGGGCCGAACAACCGCATGAGCAGCGTGTATCCCGTCACGGCGGACGAGCCGGCCGCGAGCGATATGGCGAGCGCGGGGGCCGACTGGACAAGCGCGAGGCCAAACTGGGGAAAGGCGAAGAACAGGCTCGAGCGAAGGATGCTGCGGATCTCCGAGGCCGCCGCCAGCGGTGATGGCCTCATCCTCCACCCGAGGATTCGCAGCATGTGGACGAAAAGGCCGGCGCCCTGGATGCAGGGCACGAGCAGGCTCGCGGCGAGGAACCAAAGGAAGCCCCAGCGGCCGAACGCCGCGGCGGCAACGAGCGCAAGGGAGAGCACGCTGCCCGCGGCGATCCATCCCGCGTGGATCCATCCGCGCTGGACGGCGGCGGCAAGCCGGGCCACCGCGTTGAAGGGCAGCCCGACGGCGACGGCCCCGATCGAGACCGCGAGGGCGCCGCCCGTCTCGGCGCGCAGGTCCGCATCGTGAATATGCAGGACATCCGGCCAGGGCACGATGAAGGCCGCTGGCAGGCCTGCCGCGAGCATGAGCAACCCGAGGATACCCAGGACGGCAGCGCCGGTCCAGAAGACGCGCTTTGCCGACTCCATGTCGTCGTTTCCGTAGGCTCGGGCCATGGCGTGCTGCATTCCCACTCCCAGGCCAAAGTCCACGAAGTTGAGGACGACGACGATGCTGAAGAGCGTGACCCAGAATCCGTACGCCTCGGTCCCCAGGTAATGGAGGGCCAGAGGGACCTGCACGAGCGCGCAGGCCCCCGAGATGCATTTCGCCCCGACCGACGCGGCCACGGTGAGCCGTATCGCCCGGTCACGGCGAACGACGTTGTGTGGATGGGGAACGGACACGCCGGACCACGGTGAAGCCGGCGGCCTTGAGTGACAACACTGCGCGTGGGGCGGGGGAATTTCGCTTGGCGAAAGCCACGGGGCGTCTGGAATGGCGTCCATGCGCGTTAAGCTCGCCCTTTCGACGCTGTGCGAAAACCCCGGCAGGCGCACGGGGTTGAGCACCCTGTTCCCCGAATTCGTGGCGCACGCCCGGCGCACCCACCCGGATGTCTCGTGGATCGTGTTCGCCGGAAGGGACGCGCCCTGGCCGCACGACGACCCCGATGTGGAGGTGTGCCGGGATTTTCCATCAAATGAGCGGCCCCTTCGGCGCCTCATGGCGGACCATTTCGGGGTGGCGCCGGAGGCGCGCCGGCGCGGCGCGGCCGCGCTCCTGACAGTGGGATTCTTTCCGCTTCGGTCCGCCGCGCTTCCCGTCGCGATGCACGTGGTCGCCGTGGGCCCCGCGAAGGGGGGGGGCGCCATTCGGGCGGCGTACCGCCGATGGGCCATGGCCCGGGGCCTGGGTCGGGCGGTCCTGATCATCGCCAATTCCGCGTGGACGCGGTCGCGCCTCGCGGCCGCCCGGGCGCCCGTCATCGTGAGCCCCGAGGGACTGCAGCACGACCGGTTCAACCCGGTCGGTCCCCGGGGTGCGCCCGGGATTCCCGCGCGGTATCTCCTCTGGGCCTCCAATCTCTACCCCTACAAGCGCGCCGAACTGGCCCTCGCCGCATATGCGGGCCTTTCGCCGGCTCGTCGCGCGGAGCTTCCGCTGGTGGTCGCCGGGGGCGACTGGGGCGGCGGGCGCGTGCGGGCGCAGGCCGCCGCATGTCGGCTGGGGATAGGCGCCGATGTCCGGTTTCTCGGCTGGGTTGAGGACGGGGTCCTGCCGTCGCTTTACCGGGGCGCGCATGCGCACATCCTTTCCACCGCGCAGGAATCCTTTGGGCGCAGCGTTCTGGAGGCGATGGCCTGCGGGTGCCCAAGCGTCATCCAGGACCTTCCCGTTCTCAGGGAGGTGGCCGGCGATTGCGCGGTGTACTCCGACTACGCCACCCCCCGCGCTGCCACCGCCGCCCTGGAGCTGGTCTGCTCGGACGTCGCCTTCAGGGAGCGGCTGAGCGCCGCGGGGATCGAGCGGTCCCGGCAGTTCAGTTTCGAGCGGCTCGCCCGCGAGCGCGTCGGGGCCATCCTTGAGAGGCTGGGGAAGGCGGCCCCATGACGGCTGCATCAAACAGGCTCAGGGCGGCGCCCGCCGTCGCCTGCGGGTTGGCCGGCCTCGTAGTCTTCCAGTTCTGGGGAAATGCGACCCGGGGTTACATCGCCACCAACTCGCTCTTCCATTGGTGGTTTTACCAATGGGTGAATCCCGACTCCGAGACCGAGCACGCGTGGCTCATCCTTGCCCTGAGCGCCTTCCTGTTCTGGAAAAACCTCCGGCGCGAGGACGGCGGGGGTGGCTCCGAGGTGGGCAAGGCCGCTTCGGCGCTCCTTTGCGGCCTGCTGCTTCACGCGATCGGATACATCGCCCAGCAGCCGAGGATCTCGATCGTGGCGCTGCTCCTGTACGCCTGGGGGGTTCTCGCGCTTGCGGGCGGCGGGCGGTGGGGCAGGTCCGCCGCGTTTCCGATGGCCTTCATGGTGTTCGCAATCCCGGTCAACGCGCTCGATACTGTGGGCTTCTGGCTCAGGATGTGGGTGGTCGACGCCGGGGCGCGGATCGCGCACGCCGTTGGAATCGGCGTGATTCGCTCGGGCACGCAGCTTCTGGCGCCGGACGGCCGCTACCAGTACGACGTGGTCGCCGCCTGCTCGGGAATCCGGTCGCTGATGGCCCTCGCCGCCCTGTCGCTCTTCATCGGCTACCTCTGGTTCCGGCCCGCCTGGCTGAGGGGGGCGATGCTTCTTCTGAGCCTCCCGCTGGTGTACCTGGGCAATGTCCTGCGCATCTCATCGATCATTGTCGCCGCGCAGTGGGGCGGGCAGGCCTGGGGCGACCGCGTCCACGACGTGATGGGATTCGGCGTCTTCATCATCGTTGTCGGGGGGATCGCCGCGGTCGCGGACGCCATTGCGCGGGGCAATCCGCGCTGGACCGGCGAACCCGCGGTCCGGGCGCCCGCCGCTTCCGCGGACGGGCGCCGCGGCCCCGGGACGTCCGTCGTGGCCGCCGCCGTGGTCATGGCGGCGGTGGCCGAGGCCGCGTTCCTCGGATATCGCTCCTCGCTGCCGCCCGACGGGAGGGCGGGGGTCATCCTGGCGGCGGACGGCGCAAACCCGGCCGAGCTGCCGGCCTTCCCCGGCTCTGACTGGATGGGAAGCAGCGTCGAGCCCACGGCGATCGAGCGGGCCATCCTGCCGCCGGACACGGGGTATTCAACGAAACAATACGTGAGCCGGGAGGGCGCGAACCGCCAGGTCCTCGTGTCGATCGTGCTCAGCGGGCGCGACCGGACCTCGATCCACCGGCCGGAGCTCTGCCTTGTCGCGCAGGGATGGACGGTGGACGGCTCGTCGTCGCACCGCTTCAGCTATCCGGGCCGGCCTGGCGCGGACTTCGACGCGACGGTCCTTCACGTGCGCCGCGAGCGGGGAGGGAAAGCCGTGCCTGAGCTCGTGGCCTATTGGTTTGTCGGGAGCGACCGGATCGTGCCGTCGCAGGGCGCGAGGATGCTCCATGACTCCTGGAACAGGCTCGTCCACGGGCGGGCGGACCGGTGGGCCTACGTGCTCCTGATGACGGGGGCCGACGATGGCGAGGGCGCGGGCCTCGCGAGGATCCAATCGATCCTCGATTCGACCCTTGCCTCCTTTCAGCCCCCGCTCGCACCGGAAAGGGGCGGCGGCGGCGGGTAATCAGTCTTGAGGTTGGCGGCCAGGGTCATAATGGTAAGCAAACCCTATCCTTGGCCTTAGCAACCGTAGCCGAACTAGCATCCAATCTCACAGGCGGCCTCTTTGACGCGGCGTTCCCAGCGTCCCTCCTGGCGGGGGTGCTGGTCGGGATCGCCGTCGTGTGGGTGGTCAACCGATTCACGCGCCGCGCGGCCCACGAGCAGGCGGCGGAGCTCATCGAGGTGGCGAGGCGCGAGGCTGTCGTCGGGGCGGGGGAGCTCAGGCAGAAGGCCGAGTCGGAGATCCAGGAAAAGCGCGCGGAGCTCAACCGCGAATTCGACCGGCGGGAGATCGAGTCGGACATCAGGCTTCGCGAGATCAAGGCCCACGAGGAGTCGCTCGGCCTCCTCGACTTTCAGCTGGAGCAGCGCCAGGAGCGCCTGAACCGCGAGAGCGCCGCGATAAGGCAGGCGCGCGACGCGATCCGCGACCTTTCCAAGACCGTGCGCAAGAGGCTCGAGGGCGTGTCCCAGCTCGATGGCGAGGAAGTCAGGAAGCAGCTTCGCGAGGAGGTTCTCCTGGAGTGCCAGGACGAGCTGCGCGCGCTGCGCCGAGAGACGCTCGAGAAGTCGGAGCAGGAGCTCCAGACCCAGTCTCGCCGGATACTCATCGCCTCGATGCAGCGGCTGGCCAGCAAGCCCAACACGGACCTGACGGCGTCCCTGGTCCACCTTCCCAGCGAGGAGATGAAGGGCAGGCTCATCGGCCGCGAGGGCCGCAACATAAAGTCGTTCGAGGCCGCGACCGGCGTCACCCTGCTGATCGACGAGTCGCCGCAGCTCGTCCTCCTCTCGTCATTCGACCCCGTGCGCCGGGAGATCGCGCGCAACGCGCTGGAGGCACTGGTCAAGGACGGGCGCATCCACCCGGCAAGCATCGAGGAGTACGTGAAGCGCGCGACGGACGAGATCGACCTCGCCACGACCCAGGCCGGCGAGGACGCCGTCAACAAGCTCAACATCAACGGCCTCCATTCGGAGATCATCAAGCTCCTCGGGAAGCTCAGGTACCGTTTCTCCTACAACCAGAACGTGCTCGACCACTCGGTGGAGACGGCTTTCCTCGCCTCGCTGATCGCGAGCGAGGTCGGGCTCGATCCCAACGTGGCCAAGCGCGCCGGCCTGCTCCACGACATCGGCAAGGCGGTCTCCGGCGAGATGGAGGGCAGCCATGCGGCGATCGGAGCCGACTTCATCAGGCGCCACGGCGAGACGCCCATCGTCGTGAACGCGGTCGCGGCCCACCACGAGGAGGTGAAGCCCGAGACCATCTACGCGGGCCTCGTTATCCTCGCCGATACGATCTCCGCCACCCGCCCCGGGGCGCGGGCGGAGTCGACGGAGAGCTACATCCAGAGGTTGAAGCGGCTGGAGGAGCTCGCGATGTCGATCGAGGGGGTCCAGCAGGCCTTCGCGATCCAGGCGGGGCGCGAGATCCGCGTCGTCGTCTCGCCGCAGGGGGTCACGGACGACCGGGCCAGGGAAATTGCGAAGGAGCTCAGGCGAAGGATCGAGAGCGACCTCCAGTATCCTAGCACGATCAAGATCACCGTGATCCGCGAGGCGCGGTTCACGGAGACCGCGACCTGACCCGCGCAAATGGAGGCCCACCTGATCGAAATGCTCGGCATGCTGCTGCGCTGGCTGCACGTCGTCGCCGGCATCGCCTGGGTGGGCTCGTCATTCTATTTTGTGTGGCTGGACGACAGCCTCGATCCGCCCCCGCCGGATTCCGAGGAGGCCAGGAAGGGCGTGTCCGGCGAGCTTTGGGCCGTCCATGGCGGCGGGTTCTACAACCCCCAGAAGTACGCGGTGGCGCCCGCCAGGCTCCCGGACAAGCTCCACTGGTTCAAATGGGAGGCCTACACCACATGGCTGTCGGGCACCGCCCTCCTTGTCATCGTCTACTGGATGAGGGCGCAGGCGATGATGGTCGACCCGACGGTCGCCAGCCTGACCTCGGCGCAGGCGGTGGGGATCGGGATCGCGAGCATGATCGGCTCCTGGATCGTCTATGACCTCCTGTGCCGCTCGCCTCTCGGACGCCATGACGGGTTGATCGCCCTGATCGTCTTCGGCCTGCTGACGCTCCTCGCGTGGGAGCTTTCCCGGACCCTCGGGGGCCGGGCCGCCTACATCCACGTGGGCACGTCGATCGGGACGATCATGGCCGCCAACGTGTTCTTCGTGATCATCCCGGGGCAGAAGCGGATGGTCGCCGCCATGAGGGCGGGACGGAAGCCCAACCCGGCCGATGGCGCCCGCGGCAAGCAGAGAAGCGTCCACAACAACTATTTCACGCTGCCGGTGGTGTTCATCATGATCAGCAACCACTACGCCGCGACCTACAGCCATCCCTATGCCTGGGCCGTCCTGGCGCTGATCTCCGCCGCGGGGGTCCTGATGCGGCACTTTTTCAACCGCAGGCACAAGGGAGCCTTTTCCGTCCACTACCTTGTCGCCGCCGCGGTCCTCCTCGGGGTTGTCGTCCTGTGGACCGCGCCCCATATCCAGCCGCTTCCTCCCGTCACGGGCCCGGTGACGCTCGACCGCGTGAGGTCGATCGTGGGCCAGCGCTGCGTCACGTGCCATTCGCAGGCCCCCACGTTTCCGGGCATCGCCCAGCCCCCTGCGGGCGTCGTCCTGCAGACCGCGGACGGGATCGTGCAGAACGCGCAGCGGATCTACCAGCAGGTCGTGGTCACGCGGATCATGCCCCTCGGCAACGCGTCGAAGATGACGGACGAGGAGCGGGCCGTGATCGCGGCGTGGGTGACCTCGGGCGCGCCGGCGCGATAGGCCCTGGGGATCAGGGGTTCAGCGCGGCGATCACCCGGGCGTGCAGCTTGCCGCCTGCAGCCGCGACGGTCGACTTCGCAGGGTAGGGCTCCCCGCCTTTTGCATCGGTGATCACGCCTCCCGCGCCGCGTATCACCGGCACCAGGGCGGCGATATCCCACGGGTTCATGACGGGATCGTACATCACGTCTGCCCAGCCCGTCGCCACCAGCAGGTAACCGTAGCAGTCGCCCCAGGTGCGGGCGAGCTTGGCGCGGCGCATGAGGTATTCGAATCCCCGGCCGCCGGTGGGTTTCGCGGCGCTGACCGGATCGCTCGTGAGCAACGTGGCCTCCTCGAGGGGACGCGGGGCGCGAACTCGGGCGGGGCGCCCGTTCAGCTTGGTCGAATGGTTGTCTCCAATCAGGAATTGTCCGAGGATGGGCTGGTTGATGCATCCCAGGACGGGCTGCCCGTGGTGCAGGAGCCCTATCAGGGTGCCGAACAGGGGTACCGCCGCCGCGAACGACTTTGTCCCGTCGATGGGATCCAGGACCCACACGAACTCGGCATCCGTGCGGTTGAAACCGAACTCCTCGCCGATGATGCCATGGCTGGGAAACGTCTTGCTGATCAGGCCGCGCATCAGCTCCTCCGCGCCGCGGTCGGCCTCCGTGACGGGGGTCCTGTCTGCCTTGAGCTCCACCTTGAGGTCGGAACGGCCGAAGAAAGGCCGGATGAAATCACCGCTCAACCCGGCGAGCTCGATCATGAAGGCGCGGTAGGGGGCGAGGTTCACCCCATCCTTGAAACCGCGAATGCCGCCAAAGACACGAAAAAATGAGCTCGGACCCGCGCGGATTCCCGGGAAAAATGCTGGGATGCGCTGGACGGAGCAGCCGGTCTTTTTCATCGATTTCGAGGGCAGCCTGGCCACGGGCGTTCTCGAGTACGGGGTCGCCACGCTCCTGGGAGGGCGCGTGACCGCGACCCGGACCCGGCTGTGCGCCCCCACGGGCCGGGTGCGCGCCGAGGACACGGAGATCCACGGGCTGCGGGAGGAGACGCTTTGCGGGTGCGCGCCGTTCTCCTCGGACTGGGAGGAATTTGCCGGCCGCAGGGAGAAGGGCCCCCTGGCGGCCCATTATGCCGGCGCCGAGAATTCACTGCTCAGGTCGGTCTGGCCCTACCCCCGCACTTCGCCTGATTTCACCCGGCCCGGCGGGCGCGCGGCCGACTGGGGCCCGTGGATCGACTCGGCGAGGGTCTTCGCCCAGCTGTATCCCGGCCTCGAGTCGGGCCGGCTTGAGTCTCTCGTGGCGGCGTGCGGCCTCCAGGCCGACCTGGACTCCCTCGCGAGGATCCATTGCCCGGCGGGCCGGGAGCGCTATCACGCCGCCCTCTACGACGCGCTGGCCGGGGCCCTCCTGCTCGGCTCGCTTGCGCGCCATCCCCAGCTTGCATCGCTCACGGTCATGCAGCTGCTGGCCCTGAGCACGCTCGACCCGGGGAAACGCGATTCCATCGTTCAGCGGGAGCTTTTCTAGGCCGGAGTCCCCGGCCGCGGACCGCGGGCTAGCGTGGTGGATATTGCCTGATCCGCAGCTTCTGGGCCGCGAGGCGCAGGATGAACATCGAGTTCGTCGCAAAGTAGCGCGGGCCGAGGCGGACGGGCTCCGAGCAGAGGCGGAACAGCCACTCGAGGCCCGCGCGCTGCATCCAGCGCGGGGCCTGCCGGGCGTGGCCCGAGAGGAAGTCGAACGCGGCGCCGACCCCTACCATGAGGCCTGTGTCGAGCCTCCTGCCCGGGCCCGCCATGAACCGCTCCTGCTTGGGCGTGCCCAGGCCCACCCAAACGATGTCCGGCCGGGCCGCGGCGATGTCGGACTTGAGGCGCTCCATCTCGGGCTCGTCCAGCTCCCTGAAGGGGGGGGTGAACGCGCCGACGACAAGGAGCCCGGGATAGCGGGCCGACAGGCTGGCGGCGAGGTCCCCCGCGACGCCGGGCTTTCCGCCGTAGAGAAAATGGCGCAGGCCGACGGCCCGGCCCGCGTCGCACACCGCCAGCATGAGGTCCGGGCCATAGACGCGCTCCACGCCCGGCGGGCCCATCCAGACCAAGGGCATCCCGTCCGGCGTGGTCAGCCAGGACTCGTTGAAGATCCTCCTGAATCCGGGGTCCCGGCGCGCCTCGCCCAGGCCGTTGACCGTGCACAGGCACACGTAGCCGAGGTTCCTGGCGCCGCGGGCGCCGACGACCAGGTCGCGCGCCTGCGCCAGCGAAAGCGCCGAGACCCCCACGCCGAGCACGTTGTAGCGCGGCACCGGGGGCGGGTTCATGCGCCGAAGCGTGCCAGGAGGTCCGGGAGCCGGCAATCCGCGAGCGAGGCGACGCACAGGTCCGCGCCGCTGAGGTCGTGGTGGCCCGTGGAGGCGTTGGGGACCGCCACGACCCAGAGGCCCGCGCGCTTCGCGGCGATGATCCCGGTGAGCGAGTCCTCAAACGCGATCGCCTCCCGGCCGCCGAGCCCAAAACGGTTGAGGACGAGCCTGTAGACGTCGGGCTCCGGCTTCGGGGACGCCACGTCCTCGCGGCACGCCACGAAGTCGAAGCGGTCGAGCAGGCCGAGCCTCGCCAGATGGCCATCGACGTGCTCGTGCCCGGAATTCGAGGCGAGGCCCATCCTCAACCTCGCCTCCCTTGCCAGATCCATCAGCGCGACGACCCCCGGGAGGATCGGCTTTGCCTCGCTGCGCACCCGGTTGAACGCCCTTCGCTCCAGCTCCAGCGAGTCTCGGTCCGCGGACGCGCCAAACGTCCGCCAGGGATCGAACGAGAAGTCCGCGTGGCCGACACTCCGCGTAAAGACGGCCCTCTCGAAGGGAATGCCATGCGCCTCATGGACATCCCCGTAGGCGTCGATGAGCGCGGTCTCGGTGTCCAGGATGAGTCCGTCGAAGTCGAGTATGAGCGCCCGGATCATGTGGAGTCCATGTGCGCGACTTTTTCGTTGCGCCCAAGGCGACGCAAGCGTTGACCGTCTCCTGCACCCAGCATGCTCTCCCGACTGACCCTCATCTGCGCCGTCCTTGGCGGAACCGTCGTCCGCGCCGACGACTCCTTCACAAAGGCCCTGACGCCCGCCGATTTTCAGGCGGCGGGCCTGGGCAAGCTGACGCCCGATGAGCTCGCGAAGCTGGACGAGCTTGTGCGCGCCCAGCAGAGCGGCGCGGTGGCCAAGGCCAAGGAAGAGACGGCGAAGGTGGTGACCGAGACGGTGACGGCGGCGGTGAAGGAGGAGACGACGAAGGCGGTGACGGCCGCCGTGAGGGAGGAGACGACAAAGGCGGTGGCGCAGGAGGTCCGGCAGCAGGTCCAGGCGGAGGATCGAACGGCGGCTCAAAAGCAGGCGTCCTCGGCCGGCTTCATCGACAGGGTGAAGGTGGTCCTAAAGCCGGGCACGGAGATCGAGTACACGACACTGGACGCCACGCTGGTGGGCGCCTTCCACGGCTGGCAGAACGGGACGATCTTGACGCTCGCGAACGGCCAGCGCTGGGTCGTGGTCGACGACGACCGCTACTGGGCGCCGTCTTCCGGCAAGCCGGTCCACGTGCGAATCGTGCCGGGAATCCTCGGCAGCTTCTTCATGGAAATCGAGAAGGGCGGCCGCCCGCGCGTGAGGTTCCTCGGGAACGCCGCCGCCCCGCAGGCCCCGCAATAGCGCGGACGCCGACGGGCCGACGCCCGCCGGTCATGTCTCGAACGGCACCGCCGTCTGCTCCTCGGTCTCGACGATCCGCGCGATGCTGAGAAGCTTGTCCCCGTCCGCGAGCGTGAGGAGCTTGACGCCCTTCGCGCCGCGCCCGGTCTCCCGGATCTCGCTGACGCGCGTGCGGATGCTCTGGCCCTTTGCCGTGAGCAGCATGACCTCGCCGCCGTCGCGGACGCTGAGCGCCCCGGCGACGTTGACCGATCCGTCCTCGGGAAGGTCGATCGCGATGACGCCCGTGCCGCCGCGGCTGATGAGCCGGTAGTCCTCGAAGGGCGTCCGTTTCCCGATTCCATCCTCGCGGGCGATGAGCAGGCGGTCCTCGGGGTCGCAGACCTCGATGGCCTTCACATGGTCGCCGCCGATCTTGAACCGCATCCCGGTGACTCCGACGGTGTCCCGGCCCTGGTCGCGCAGGTCGTCCTCGTTGAAGCGGACCGCCTGGCCCTTGTAGCTGACCAGGACAATCTCGTTCTGGCCCGTCGTCAGGACGCATCCGAGCAGCGCGTCGCCCTCCTCGAGCTTGATCCCGCGCAGGCCGCCCTCGCGGGTGGCGTTCGTGTAGTCGGCGAGGTTCGTCTTCTTGGTGACGCCGGCCCTGGTCGCCATCACCAGGTGCAGGCTCCCCTCGAAGTCCTTCACGCAGAGCATGGCCGCGATCTTCTCTCCCTCGGCGAGCCGAAGGAAGCTCGAGACCGATTTGCCCTTGGAGGCGCGCGTTCCCTCCGGGACGTCATAGACCTTCTTGGCATGGCATTGCCCGGTGTTCGTGAAGAACAGGATGAAGTCGTGCGTGCTGGCGGTGAACAGGTGCTCGACGAAGTCCTCGTCGTAGGTCTCGGTCCCGATGATGCCCTTGCCGCCCCGCTTCTGGGAGCGGTAGTCGGAGACGCGGGTGCGCTTGATGAATCCCAGGTGCGAGACGGTGATGACGCAGCCCTCGTTCGGGATGACGTCCTCCATGCGGAATTCGCCGGCGGCAGCGATGATCTCGGTCCTGCGCGGCGAGGCGTGCTTCGCCCTCATCTCGAGGAGCTCGCTCTTGATCAGGGCGAGCAGCTTGGCCTCCGACTCCAGGATGCCGCGCAGCTCCTCGATGAGCTTCATGAGCCCCAGGTACTCCGCCTCGATCTTGCCGCGCTCGAGCCCCGTCAGCTGGTAGAGGCGCAGCTCGAGGATCGCGTCCGTCTGCCTCGCGGAGAGCGGGTACTTGGCCATCAGCCTTACCTTCGCCTCGTCGCGGTTGGCCGAGGCGCGGATGATCTTCACGAAGTCGTCCAGGTGGTCCAGGGCGATGATGTAGCCCTCGAGGATGTGGGCCCGGTCCTCCGCCTCACGCAGGCGGAACTGCGTCCGGCGGGTGACGACATCGCGGCGATGCTCGATGTAGCACTCGATCAGCTCCTTGATGTTCATCTGCTTCGGCCGCTTCCGGTCGAGGGCCAGCAGGGTGACGCCGAACGATGACTCGAGGGCCGTCTTCTGGAAGAGCTGGTTGATCACGACCTTGGCCTGCTCGCCGCGCTTGAGCTCGACGACGATGCGGGTGTTCTCGTCCGACTCGTCGCGCAGGTCGCGTATGCCGTCGATCTCCTTCTCCGACACGAGCTCGGCGATGCGCGTGACCAGGTTCGCCCGGTTCACGTTGTAGGGGATCTCGGTTATGACGATCTGCTCCATCCCGCCCTTCAGCTCCTCCGAGTGGGCCTTGCCGCGGATCCTGACGATCCCCTTGCCGGTCTTCAGGTAGCTCAGGATCGCCTCGCGCCCGGAGATGACGCCGCCCGTCGGGAAGTCGGGCCCGCGCACGATCTCGCAGATCTCGTCAACCGGGACCGCGGGATTGTCGAGGATCGCGCAGGCCGCGTCGATGATCTCGCTCAGATTGTGCGGGGGAATGTTGGTCGCCATGCCGACCGCGATCCCCGTCGAGCCGTTCATCAGGAGGTTGGGCAGCGCCGCCGGCAGGACCGTCGGCTCGGTGGTCGACTCGCTGTAGTTGGGCACGAAGTCGACCGTCTCCTCGTCGATGTCGTTGAGCAGGTCCTCCGCGGCCTGGTTCAGGCGGCACTCGGTGTAGCGGTAGGCGGCCGGCGGGTCGCCGTCCACGGACCCGAAGTTGCCTTGCGGGTCGATCAGCGGGTAGCGCATCACCCAGGTCTGGGCGAGCCGGACCAGCGTGTCGTAGACGGACGCGTCGCCGTGCGGATGGTAGTTCTTCAGCACCTCGCCCACGACGCCGGCGCACTTGGTGTGGGAGCGGTTGTGGAGGAGACCCTCCCGCAGCATCGCGTACAGGATCCGGCGCTGCACCGGCTTCAGGCCGTCCCGGGCATCCGGCAGCGCGCGGGCGATGATGACCGACATCGAATAATCGATGTAGGCCGTCTGCATGATGTCGGTGATGTTGGCCGACAGGAGCTTTTCGGATCCGGTGTACAAGGGGTGGAGAGGGTGTTGGGGAGGGCCGGCCCTCAGACGTCGAGGTACTGCACGTTCAGCGCGTTGTCCTCGATGAACTGCCTGCGGGGCGGGACCTCGTCGCCCATCAGGAGCGTGAACAGGGAGTCGGCCTTCGCCGCGTCGTTAACGGCGACCTTGAGCAGCCGCCGCTTCTCGGGGTCCATCGTCGTCTCGAAGAGCTGCTTCGGGTTCATCTCCCCGAGCCCCTTGTAGCGCTGGATGGTCAGCCCCTTCCGCCCGTTGGCGCGGATCTGGGCCACGATTTCCAGCGGCGCGCGGAGCTCCGTCGTCGCCTCGGTCTTCTGTCCCGCGTTCTCGGTGATCGTGTACCGCGGCGCCTCCGTGGGGCTGAACCGCTTTATGTCCAGGCCGATCGCGGCGACCGCCTTGAGTATCTTCGCCATCTCGGTGCTCTCGAAGATCTCGTGGAGCGTGATCCGCCTTGGGGCGGCAAGGGGCCTCGGGGCCTCGCCCGCCGGCGCCTCGAAGAGATCGGCGTCGAGCCCCCGCTCCTTGAAGAACCGCATGCGGGCCGCCTCATCCTGGAGGAATTCGTGGGACTCCCTGTTCCCCTCGCGGATCCGCGCGACGTAGCGGGGCAGGGCGTGGGTCTCCTTGTCATGCCGGTCGAGGTAGTCGTTGAGCGGGGCGCCGTAGCGCGTCACGCCGGCGCCGAGCTTCTCGAGCGCGGCCAGCGACTCCACGATGCGGTCGATCTGCTGCGGGGTGAACACATGACGGTCCGCCAGGCGCGTGAGGACGACGTCCTCCGACCCGAGCTCGAGCAGGATCCGGTTCAGCTGCTCGTCGTTGTCGATGTACTGCTCCCGCTTCTTGCGCTTGATCCTGTAGAGCGGCGGCTGCGCGATGTAGATGTAGCCCAGGTCGAGCAGCCCGCGCATCTGGCGGTAAAGGAACGTGAGCAGAAGCGTGCGGATGTGGGAGCCGTCCACGTCGGCGTCGGTCATGATGATGATCTTGTGGTAGCGGGCCTTCTCCACGTTGAACGCGCCCTCGCCCTCCGCGTCGCCTATGCCCGTGCCGATCGCCGTGATGAGGGTGCGGATTTCCTCGTTCGAGAGGACCTTGTCCAGCCGGGCCTTCTCCGTGTTGATGAGCTTTCCGCGGAGGGGCAGAATCGCCTGGTACCGCCGGTCGCGGCCCTGCTTGGCCGAGCCGCCGGCCGAGTCGCCCTCGACGATGTAGAGCTCGCCCAGGGCCGGGTCCCTCTCGGAGCAGTCGGCAAGCTTGCCCGGGAGGCCGCCGCCCGAGAGCGCCCCCTTGCGGACGGTCTCCCTTGCCTTCCTCGCGGCCTCGCGCGCGCGCGCCGCGTTCAGGGTCTTGTCGATGATGCGCTTGGCGACCGCCGTGTTGGACTCGAGGAAGAATTTCAGCTTTTCACCGACGACCTTCTGCACGATCCCGTCCACCTCCGAGTTGGAGAGCTTGGTCTTTGTCTGCCCCTCGAAGCGGGGCTCGGGAACCTTGGCCGAGATGACCGCCACAAGGCCCTCGCGGACGTCATCCCCGGTGATCGCCGGGTCCTTCTCCTTTATGATGTTGTTGGCCTTGGCAAAATTGTTGATGACCCGCGTCAGGGCCGTCCTGAAGCCGGAAAGGTGCGTGCCGCCCTCGAGATTGTAGATGGAGTTGGCGTAGGCGAAGACCTGGTCGTTGTAGCCGTCGTTGTACTGCATCGAGACATCGACCACCGTCTGGGCCTTGGTCGGGTCCTCGTTCGCGACCGAGTCCGAGAACGTGATCGGCTTGTCGTGGAGCACGACCTTGTTCTGGTTCAGGAAACGCACGAACTCGGTGATGCCGTCCTTGAAGAAGAACTTGTCACCCTTCTGGGAGCGCTCGTCGGACAGCTCGATCTTGATCCCGGGGTTGAGGAACGCGAGCTCGCGCAGCCGCCTCGCCAGGATCTCGTACTGGAATTCACGGGTCGTCAGGAAGATCTCGGGGTCGGGCTTGAAGGTGATCTTCGTCCCGTTCTTCCGGGTGTCCCCGATGACCATCATCTTCTGCGTCGTCTTTCCCTGCTCGAAACGCATCTGGTAGACCTTTCCCCCGCGCCTCACCTCGGCCTCCATCCACTCCGAGACGGCGTTGACGCACTTTGCCCCGACGCCGTGCAGGCCGCCCGACACCTGGTAGGCCCCCTTTCCGAATTTTCCGCCGGCGTGGAGGTTCGTGAGCACGAGCTCGAGCGCGGGAATCTTGTAGATGGGATGCGGGTCCACGGGGATCCCGCGCCCGTCGTCCTCGACCGAGCAAGAGCCGTCGAGGTGGATCGTCACCGCAATCGCGGTTGCAAAACCCGCCAGCGCCTCGTCAACGGAGTTGTCCACGAGCTCGAAAACGCAGTGGTGCAGGCCGCGCTCATTGGTGTCGCCGAGGTACATGTCCGGGCGCTTGCGCACCCCCTCAAGTCCTTCGAGCTTTTGAATCTTCGAGGCGTCGTATGACTCGGCGCCAGTCTGTGAATTGGAGGGGGTTTGCGGGTCGTTTTGGTCAGCCATGAACAGGTCGGGTCGGGACGGAAATGAAAGGAAAATTCTGTTCCGAAAACGCATGGGCACGCGAGGGTTTTTTTGGGAAAAATATGGGCAAAATGGCCGAAATAACCGCCCTCCTAGGCCCCGTTGCGGGGGACCCGCTATCCCCCTGCCGGGTTAAGCCGCCAGGCCGGGCCGAAAATGGGCCCGGCGGGCGTGTCTTTGGCCCATTTTCGGCATGGAACGCCCGGCCGTTGGGCTTTCGAGGAGGATGGGGTTGACCATGGTTTTGCAAGTGGCACAGTGGAGGGTCCATGCCCAGCCCGACGATCGAACTGCTTCTCATCCTGCAGGATCGCGACACGAAAAGGCACGGCATAGAGGCGCAATTGAAGGCCGTCCCTCGCGAGATTGCCGCGGTGGAGCAGAGGATAGCCGCGGAGAAGGCGGCGATCGACGCGGCGAAGGGCGAGCTGCGCGAGCTCGAGTCCAAGAAGAAGCTCCTCGAGACCGAGATAGGGTCGGCCGAGACCCAGCTTGGCAAATACAGGACCCAGCAGCTTTCCGTGAAGAAGAACGACGAGTACCAGGCGCTTGGGCACGAGATCGAGAACGTCCAGAAGCAGATCGACGAACTGGAGATCAGGGAGCTCGAGGCGATGTACGCGATCGACGGCGCAAGGAAGCGCTTCTCGGCCGCGGAGGCCACGCTCAAGCAGAACATTGTGGGCCACGAGGCCCGGATCCGCACGCTCGGCGAGCGCGACGCGACCTTCTCGGTCGAGCTCAAGGCCGCCCAGGCCGACGCCGCGGCGGCCCGGGCGCCGGTCCCGGAGCCCGCGCTTGAGGCCTACGACCGGGCGGCGGGCAGGGGGATGCCCGCGGTCGTCGCGATAAGGGGCGGCAAATGCGGCGGCTGCCACCTCAAGGTTTCCAGCGAGGTCGAGTCCGCAGCGAGGGGAAAGTCCACCGACACCGAGTTTGCGCTCTGCGACCAGTGCGGGAAGATGGTCTACTGGGAGTCCTAGGGGGAATCGCGGCCGTTGCTCGGGGCTTGCAGACCGGAGGGAATCCCGGCACGCTCGAGCCCATAGCTTTGGGGCCTGGTCGTCGCTCCAAGTTCTTTGATCCCAAGGCGCGGGTAACGCCGCGCCCGATAGAAGTTTGGAGAGGAAAGTCCGGACACCGCAGGGCAGGATGCTGCTCGAGCCGAAAGGCAAGCGCAGGCGTCGCGGTTCAAGCCGCGGCGACGGACAGTGTCACAGAAAACAAACCGCCCTGCGGTTCCCCGGAACCGCAGGGCAAGGGTGAAAAGGTGGGGTAAGAGCCCACCGCGCCCCGCCGCGAGGCGGGCGGCACGAAAAACCCCTTCCGGTGCAAGACAAAATAGGAGACTGGACGGCCCGTCCAATAGTCTCGGGTATGTCGCATCCGTCCGTCGCTGCGCGGCTTCGCCGCGCGGAGGGCGGCCGGGCGGGCCCGAAAGGGCGCGAGAGAAATGACGGCTGAAGCGCCGCAAGGCGCCGAACAGAATCCGGCTTACCGGCCCCAAAGCTATGACTTTTTTCCACCGCGCGGCGCAGCCGCGACGGTGGCGGCCCAAATTGACAGTTCTGCCTCACTGGCCCAATGGAATGCGGTTATGGAGATCAAACGCGTCGGCTCGCAGCCGTCCGGCAAAGGTCCAGCCGACTGGTTTACCGGTACGGTACGGATTGACCCGCTATTTCAAGCGCCCGACCCGGCGCTCGTAGCCGGTGCCAGCGTCACTTTTGAGGCGGGCGCACGCACCGCCTGGCACACGCATCCCCTCGGACAGACATTGATTGTCACGGCAGGCTGCGGGTGGGTTCAGCGGGAAGGTGGTGCGATAGAGGAGATTCATCCCGGAGATGTGGTTTGGTTCGCGCCGGGAGAGAGACATTGGCACGGAGCTAGGCCGACTACGGCCATGACTCACATCGCAATTCAGGAGCGATTGGACGGCAAGCTGGTGGATTGGATGGAGCATGTCAGCGACGAACAGTACAAACTGTGAATCCGGGTCCAAACCGACCCACTACCGCCGCGAC